>ENA-OPLO01000495-OPLO01000495.1-human-gut-metagenome-genome-assembly--contig:-NODE-495-length-13066-cov-3.145185_pt1 | contig 13066 bp, 10 predicted proteins | sample MGYA00241818_ERZ501721 | MGnify/ENA primary metagenome ERZ501721 (study PRJEB25962, sample SAMEA2042096) | human gut metagenome | biome: human gut; feature: human-associated habitat; material: faeces... | reverse complement strand
TGTTAAATCTTTTGCTGTATCATCACTATCAGAAAAGTCAGTATATATCTCTTTTGGTGCTAATAAATATAATTTATCTGTTGATGTGAAGTTTGCTGCATCGTTAGGACCATGTCCTGATACTACTGTTGTATCTATTATTCTACTTTTTAAAATATATGGTAATAAATTATATATGTCATTATTTACAAATGTTCTCATTGTTGTTGCTGGCCATCCACCTACATTTGTAACGGTATCATTCATATTATGTGTTGTTATTATATCTGCAAATTCAAGTACAAATCCGCATGCTGTTTGTGAAAAACCTGATGTTGAACATTCACTTGGTGTTGATGTATTTGCTATTCTCACAGTATGTGTTCCATATATACCAAGATTTACTATTTTAGTATCTCATACATTATATTTACTTATATTATTATTTCTAACAGCATTTGTTATTGTAGACCATGAATCAGTGCTAAATGAATAAGGCGCAACTGGCTTATCTGCAATATCAGTGAAGTATCCTGGATTACTTGTTCCTCCATCAATGTGGGCATATGTTTTATCAATTTTACTTGAATCATATGTTGTTCCTGAACCACCTACTAGATTAGTACAATTTCTAAATGGACCTATATCTAATCGTACATTATCAGTAACAAATTTATCGCTAACATATATAGTTTTAAGTTTAGTACTATCACTAAATGTATATCCAATACCAACCAATTTTTCAGTATTAAATCCACTTAAGTCTAATACTTCAAATTTACTAGTATTAAACATCATACTTATGTCAGTTACATTTGATGTATCGAAATTACTTAAATCTATTGTTGAAATTTTAGTTACAGCAAACATGCCATTCATATTAGTTACCTTGCTTGTATCAAAATTATTTAAATCTAATGTTTTAAGTTCACTATTTTTAAACATACCACTCATATCAGTAACATTACTTGTATTGAAACTACTTAAATCTAGTGTTGTTGCTTGTGAATAATAAAACATATAATCCATGTACACCACATTTGATGTATTAAAACCGCTTAAATTTATTGTTTCTGCATTACTATCACCATCAAAGCCATTATGTCCAAACATATATGTCATTGCAACAATTGGCTTATCATTTATATATGTACACAAATTGCTTGTTACAGCATCAGTACTTGTTTTATCAGTTAATTGTACTCCCCAACCATCTTCTAAAATATCCTCCCAATTTAAGCCACCAGAAGTTTTATCTTTACCTGCTTGCATATATCTATAAGTATATTGTCCATTTACATACTCTGCACCCTGTGTTAGTTCTCCATCAAATATACAATATACTGTCTTTGCTGATGATTCTGTTAAACCAAGTTTTCCTTTGAATGATTTGTTTTTATTATAATTTTGAAGTTTACCTGTATCAATAAATGTTATTTTCACCTCATATTCTTGTGTATAACCAGGCTTTATTGGAATGTTTGATGTTATATTACCTTCTTTAACCGCTTTCTTTGATATTGCACTACATGTTCCATCTTCTGTATTACTTGAATTTAGATTCTTACATGTTCCGTCGATTACAAGTTCATTATTTGTAATCTCATTTAGAAGCTCTTGCCATACGATATTGTAACTAACCTCTTTTGTACCAGTGTTTTTTACTGATATTGTTTTTGTTATTGAATCACCCGGAAAGGCTCCATCAAGTGATACTTCATTATCATCAGTAAACACTAATTCTAAATCGCCCGTTGTTATTTTCGTATCTTTTGCTTTATCGTTTCCAATTATATTAAGCGAAAAAAATGCTAGTGAAACTCCTACTACTGCGAACAGTATTGATATCACTAGCAATATATACATTTTTTTATCTTTCACAATTTATCTACCCTACTTTCATTAGTAAGTATAGCATAAATTACCCCCCCGCCAGCGAACACTTGTTTTATTTTGTTACATTGAATCTAAACAAGCAAATATCTCCATCTTGCATTACATAATCTTTTCCTTCTAGTCTTGCTCTACCTGCTTCTTTAACTCTTTGTTCATTTCCGTATTTTATTAAGTCATCATAACTCATTACTTCAGCTTTAATAAATCCTTTTTCAAAATCAGTATGTATAAGACCAGCACATTCTGGAGCTTTCATTCCATCTTTAAAAGTCCATGCTCTTACTTCATCTTTACCTACTGTGAAGAAAGTTTTAAGTCCAAGTAAATGATATGTATTATGAATTAGTTGGTCAAGACCACTATTTTGAATACCTAAATCTCTTAAGAATTCTTTTTTATCTTCTTCGTCAAGTTCAGTAAGTTCACTTTCTATTTTAGCAGACATAAGTACTACTGATGATTTTTCACTTGCTGCATATTCACGTACTGAATTTACATAAGGATTATCATTTCCTACTAAATCTTCTTCACTTACGTTTGCTAAATATATAAATGGCTTATTAGTTATAAGATTATATGTTTTGATAAGTTTTGTTTCTTTTTCATCAAATTCTTCAAGTCTTAACATTTTTCCTTGACTTAATATATCTTTTAATTTCTTTAGAAGAGAAACTTCATAAAGACCTTCTTTATCATTTGAAGTTGTAGCTTTCTTTTCAATCTTATTAAGTCTATTTTCAACTATTTCTAAGTCACTTAATATAAGTTCATAGTTTACTATTTCTATATCTCTTTTTGGATCGATAGTTCCTTCTACATGAATTATATCTTTATTTTCAAAACATCTTACTACTTGTACTATAGCATCAACTTCTCTTATGTTAGCTAGAAATTTATTACCTAACCCTTCACCAGTAGAAGCTCCTTTTACTAGTCCTGCTATATCAATAAATTCATATTGTGTTGGTATTAACCTTTCTGGTTGATATAATTCATTTAATGTTTCTAATCTTTTATCTGGTACAGTAACTATTCCAACATTTGGATCAATTGTCGCAAATGGATAGTTTGCTGCTAAAATATTTTTCTTTGTAATAGCATTAAATAATGTACTTTTTCCTACATTAGGTAATCCTATTATTCCTGCTTTAAGCGCCATAAATCACCCCTGGGTAAGACCCTATACCTATTGGAAGACCAATTAGATACCATCCTATTAAAATTAATATCCATATTATACTAATATATGTAGCATAAGGTACCATATATTTCGTACAACCTGATATTGTTGCTGTTTCATTTGTATTATATTTTTCCATAAATGCTATATAGACTGCAAAATATAAGAACAATGGTGTAAGTCCATTTGTTAATGATTCAGCAGCCACAAAAGTCACTTGTGAAAATTCTGGACTTATACTTGCATTCATAAATAATGTTACAAGTGATCCTGATAATATTTGCCACTTACTTAGTGAGCCTGGTAAAAATAAATTACCTATTCCAACTAAAATAACTGTCATTAATATAAGTGGTGCTCCTGTAAAGTTAAGTCCACCTATTATTTTAGAAATAGATGCTACTATTACAGTACCAATTTGACTTTCTTCAAATACATTTATGAATAATGATGCAAAGAATAATAATACTAGAATACTTCCTATACCATCAAGTGAGTATCCTAAACTTTCTGTTACATCTTTACTATTTTTTATTGTTTTTGTCATAAGACCATATCCATAACCAACTATTACAAATAACATTGTTACTATGAATATAAATCCTTTATTAAATAATGAATTTGCTCCAAAAAGCATATCAATATATTTTGTAGCACCATTGTCAAGTAATGCTCCTGATAATGGTAATCCTGGTATTATCATATAAACTATTAATAATGTATATAATATACCTGCTCCGAGTCCTATAATTAACCCTCTAAGTTCTTTATTCGTTATTTTTAATTCTTCTTCAGTGCTTTCATATCTTGGAAGTCTTGGCATAATTTTCTTTTCAGTTACTGTAGTAAATACAATCGATACAATTATAAGTGCTAGTATCATTATAAATAATGAAAAGAATGTTCCGATCGCATAATTTTGATCTAATGTATGTGCTGCATTTAATGTAAGTTCTAAAAGTGAACTATCATTTGCTGATAAAAATACATTAATACCTGCTCCAAAAGAAAGAGATGCGAATATTGCTATAATTCCTCCAAGTGGATTACGTCTACCATATTTAAATAATAATGCTCCAAGAGGTAACATTATAACAAATCCTATATTTCCAAGTAATGAAAATATTAAACATAAGAATACTAATATAAATGTTATTGTATTCTTTTTTGAATTTCTTGTTAACATCGTAAAAAATGTCTTTAAGAATCCTGTCTTTTCTAATATACCTATACCTATTAATACTATTATTAACGCACCCAATGGTTCAAAGTTAACAAATCCACTTACTGCTGTTGTTACAATATGTTTAATACCTGATGTACTAAATAGACTCTTTACTTCTACTACATTATTTACAAGTTCACCAGTTACTTTATTAACTGAAGTATATTCTGATTGTATATTTAATAGATGTAAGAATCCACTAATCAATATTGTAGCAAATATAAGAATAATAAATGATACTATAGGACTTAATTTCTTTTTTGTTTTGAACATTAATATTCCTCTACTTTCTTAAGTTTTTTATCAAACTCTATTCTATCCATCATTATACTTCTACCACATTTAATACATTTTATTTTTATATCAACACCAACTCTTGTTATTTCCCAAAGGTTAGTTCCACATGGATGTGGTTTTCTCATAATGACTTTACTTCCTATTTTATACTCTTTATTCATATTAATCAACATTCACTTCTACTTTTAATATTTCAAGTATTCTTTCTAAATCTTTTTCACTATTAAAAGGTATAACTATTTTTTTATTTTTAATTCTTACTCTATTACCTATTTTATCAGTAAATGCTTCTTCTACATAGTTATAACTATTTTCATTTTTAATTTTTACTATAGCATTTTTTCTCTTATAGTCAGGATTTTGCACTAAGTTTTCTAGTTCTCTTACTGATAAATGATTCAATTTTATTTTTTCAGCAAGTTCTGTTATTAATTCTTCATTTTCTAGTTTACTTAATATTTTAGCATGTCCTGCACTTATTAATCCATGTAGTATATCATTTTTTACTGATTCTGGAAGATTTAAAAGGCCGACCATATTTGTTATATATGTTCTACTTTTTCCTATTTTATTCGCTAGTTCTTCTTGTGTTACATTAAGTACTTTTAGTAAGTTAGAATATGCTTCCGCTTCTTCTATTGCTGTTAAGTTCTCTCTTTGAATATTTTCAAGAAGTGCTATTTGCATCATTTCACTATCAGTAAATTCTTTTATAATTGCTGGTATTGTTTCTAGTCCTGCTAGTTCACTTGCTTTCTTTCTTCTTTCTCCAGCAACAATTTCGTAACCTTTAATACTTTTAGTAACGATAATAGGTTCTAGTACACCATATTCTTTAATTGAATTAGCAAGTTCTACTAATTTTTCTTGATCAAACTTTTGTCTTGGTTGATATGGATTACTACGAAGTTCTGATAATTTTACCTCCACAATGTCATCTTTAGGTGTATTTTCTACTATTTCTTCAATTGGATCAATTGGTCCACTATAAAGAGACTCATTACTAAATAATTGTTCTAATCCCTTTCCTAATGCTTTTCTCTTATTTGTTTCCATTTCTATCAATCACCTCTTTAGCTAAATTTAGATAAGCTAGCGCTCCTTTACTTTTTGGATCATATTCTATAATTGGTTTTCCATGTGATGGAGCTTCTACTAATTTTACTAATCTTGGAATAATTGTACTAAATACTTTTTCATTAAAGAATTTGCGAACATCTTCTACTACTTCTAGCCCTAGTAATGTTCTTCCATCTAGCATTGTTAAAAGTACTCCTTCTATATCAAGTGCTGGATTAATCTTCTTTTGTATTTGAAGTATTGTATGAAGAAGTTGATTAACTCCATCTAAACTATAAAATTCACATTGAATTGGTATTATTACTGAATCAGATGCAGCTAGAGCATTAACTGTTAATGTTCCTAAACTAGGTAAACAATCTATAATAATATAATCATATCTATCTCTTATTGTATTTAATTGTTGTTTTAATTGTTCAGTTATTATAAATTCTTTATCTTGAAATCCTATTTGAAATAATTCCATTTCAGCACCTGCTAAATCTATAACAGATGGTACTATACTTAAGTTTTTAAATGGTGTTTTATATATAGCTTCTTTTATTTCACAATCTCCAACTATTACATTATATATACTTTTTTTTATTTTTGATCTATCTATACCAAGTCCTGTAGTACTATTACTTTGAGGATCAAGGTCTATTAATAAAACTTTTTTCCCTAGATGTCCTAGTGAACTGGATAAGTTAATACTTGTCGTTGTCTTGCCTACGCCACCTTTTTGGTTTACTAATGATATTACTTTTCCCACGTCTATTTACCTCTCTATCTATTCAATATTTTAACATATAATATTACTTTTTTAAACAAGAAAAAAACTATTTTTGTAATTTAATAGTCTTTTCACATTTTTTTAATAGTTCATTTCTTATATATATTATAGACTCTCTTATATCTTCAGTAGTTGGAATACTCTTAAATATAAGATTTAAACTTTCTAAATGTTCATTATTATTAATAAGTCTAATTAATTCTTGTAAGTCTTCTATAGTAATAAGTCCTAATTTATAATAATAATATATTTGTATCGCAAGTGTTTCTCCTGTTAAATATATTATTATAGCAGATAAATCATAAAAGTTTTTAGATGCTTTTTCACTAGATTCCTCTAAAGTTGTTAACATAAATGATTTACTTCTTTCACTTTCATATTCTTTTATTACATTTAACATTGCATTTGATTTATCTTTTATACTAAGTAATCTAAGTGCTATTGGAGAAGATAAATATTCTTCATATAATTTATTTTGTTTTAAATAGTCGTAAAATAACATTTCATGTGATATTGATATTGCTTCTGTAAATAAGAATCCATCTACTGAAACTCCATTTAGGTAAACTATATAATGCATAAATTCATGTACTATAATAAAGGCATCATTTATATCATGATAAAGTGGTATATTTATTGTATGATTACCATTATGTATTGCATAATAAGCTTCATCACCATATTCTTTAAGCTTTTTTTCATCAGTTATATCATATATATTAACAACACCATTATTTATAAGTTCTTCTAATAATATTGGATATTCTGGATTAATTTTCATTAAGAAATCTTTTACTATATTAAGTGTTTCACTAAGTGACATATAATTTATTTTATTTCTTTTTTCTACTAATTCATCCTGATAATCTTTACATTCACTATATATAATACGTGATACATTCTTATAATAATCTATATTATTAAAAAGTAATTTTAATATTTCAGAATCTTTATGAAATAAAAGTACATTTGTAAGTAATCTTTTCATATATGCTTTTTTGCCTTTCTATTAACTTTGTATTCTAGCATATATTAACTTTATTTAAAAGAAAAATTGCATTCAAAAACTATGAATTATTTTTCCATAGTTTTCTTTGTATTATCTAATATATCTCTTGCAGCTACTAATCCTGTTGCGGCAGCTGTTACTATGTTACCTGCTTTACCAGCACCATCACCTATAAAGTATATATCATAATCATCTAATTTAAATTTATTATTTGTTGTTATTTCATTACTAAAGAATTTTATTTCTGGTCCATAAAGTAATGTTTCATCATTATTAACGCCTGGTATTATTTTATCAAGTTTTTCTAATCCTTCTAATATATTTGTTATTATTCTATGGGGTAGTATTAATGCAAGATCTCCTGCTACGCAATCTTTAAGTGTTGGTTCAATAAATCCCTTATTAATTCTTTTCCATTCACTTCTTCTACCTTTTTTAAGATCACGTAATGATTGTATAATTGGTTTGCCATCACCTAGAACATTCGCTATTCTAGCAATACTTTCTCCATAAAGTCTAGTATTTGTGGCTGGTTCTGTAAGACCTACCTTACTTATAAATGCAAAGTTTGAATTATTAGATTTTATATCTTTTAATGAGTGTCCATTAACACATATGAATCCATAATAATTTTCTTTTGCTACAAATCCTCCTGGATTAGTACAAAATGTTCTTATTTCATCACTATAAGTATCTGTTTTAATAAATATAGTTGGATCATATATAACATTAGTAATATCTTCAAGTATTTCTTTACGTACTTCTACTCTTACTCCTATTTCTATACTTTGGCTAGTATACGGAATACTATATTTATCAGATAACTCTTGTATCCATTTAGCACCAGTTCTTCCAGGAGCGACTACTACTTTAGAAGATTCTATTTCTTCACCTTTTTCAAATATTATTTTATGTTTATTTTTAGATTCACTTTGTATGTCAACTACATTAGCATTCTCATATATTTCTACTCCATGACTCTCTAAATAATCAGTGAATTCTTTAATATATGTTGGTAATTTATCACTACCTAAATGTTTTTGTTTTATAAGAAGTAATCTTGCTCCTGTTTTAGCAACTTCTTTTTTTAATTGAAACGCTTCATCTAGATTAGATGGATATATTTCACTATCCATATGAAATTTATTAAATATTTTTTCAGTATCATCTATTAAGTTATATGCTTTACTTTCACTCATGTATTTAAATAAATCACTTTTACCTAATTTAGGAATAAAATTAAGTTTTCCATCAGAGAAAGTTCCAGCACCTCCATATCCTGATAATATTTGGCAAACTTTACAATTAACACATTTTCCACCATTAACTTTCATAGGACACATTCTTGTTTCTGCTTTGTGTCCTTTATCAATTAATGCTACTTTTAAATTCTTATTGTTTTGAATTAATTCATAAGCACAAAATAATCCTCCAGGACCCGCGCCTATTATTGCTACATCATATTTTTTCATATATTCTCCTTACTTTGATTCTTTTTCAAGCTCTCTATATGCTACCTTACCTACTAATGTTTTAGGAAGTGATTCTCTAAATTCATATACTGCAGGTAATGAATATCTTGCTAAATTCTTTTCACAATGAAGTCTTATACTTTTTTCAACATCTTTACTCGGCTTAACTCCATCTTTAAGTACAATATATGCTTTTGCTACCTGTACCTTTTTAGGATGAGGAATACCTATTACTGTACTTGTAAACACATCAGGATGACTATTTATTATTGTTTCTATATAACTTGGATATAAATTATATCCATTAGAAATTATTATTCTTTTAACTCTTTGTTTAAAATATACAAATCCATCTTTATCCATAGAGCCTACATCTCCAGTATGAAGCCAAGTTCTACCATCTTCATGTATTTGTAATGTTTGAATAGTTTCTTCTAGGTTATTTAAGTATCCCATCATAACAGTTGGTCCGCTTATACATATTTCTCCATCTTCTCCATATGGTACTTCATCATGAGTTCCAACTCTTACTACTTTTATATATGTATCAGGAAATGGTACACCTATTGAACTTTCTCTATATTCGCCTGTAGGTGTAACACATATCGCAGCACTTGCTTCAGTAAGACCATAACCAACTCTTATTTCAGCATTACTTCCATGTTCACGAAAATATGTATCAACTTTATTCTTCAAATCTTTTGACATAAAGTCTCCACCACTTATCGCACTCTTAAGTTTTGATAAATCATTTTTTCCCATCGATGTTTTAGTAAGTGATTCAAATAATGATGGAACTCCACATACAATTGATATTTTATGTTTATGAAGTAGTTTTCCAAAATCTTTAGGATTAAAATTTGGTACTAATACTACTCTCATACCACAACCTAGTGTTGTATGTATACATACTCCAAGACCAAATCCATGAAATATTGGAAGTATTGCAAGAATAGATTCACCTTCACCTGACTGCTCTATCATTTTATGACAACTAAGTGCTAAAGCATTAAAATTCATATTAGTAAGTAATATTCCTTTAGGATCACCACTAGTTCCTCCACTATAAAGTATAACTGCTGGATCATTTGCTCCTTTTAGGCATGCTATTTCACCTTGATAATCGTATCCATAATTTATAAATTCATTCCAAGTCATTATATCATCAGTTAATTCTATTTTAGGAACAGTACCTCTATTTTTAAATTTATATAAGAATTTTTTTATTGTTTTTAAACTATCTCCAGCTGATGCGATAACTATCTTTTTAATACATGTATTATCTACTATATTATGAACTTTATCATATACTAAATCTAATGATAAAAGAAATGTTGCTCCTGAACCATTAATATAATTTTGAATTTCTTTTTCTGCTGACAATGGATGTATTAATGAAACTAATGCTCCTACCATATTAGCTGCATAAAACATAAGTATTGCTTCTGGTGTATTAGGCATACATATAGCGATAGTATCTCCCTCTTTTACACCTTGACTCTTTAGTGATTTTGCTGTATCCCTTATCATTTCATAGAATGCTCTATATGTATATGTTCTTCCATAATATTCTATTGCTATATTTTCAGGATATCTTGCTACTGCTTCTAAAAAGTATCCTACCATTGTACCTTTAGGATAATTTAAATGTGCTGGTACTCCTTCTTTATAGTATTTTAGCCATGGTGTTTTTATATTATTTTTCTTATTAAGTTTTTCTTCTTTTTTAATTTCTTTTTTGAAGTTTTTCTCTTCAATTTTTTTAAGTTTTTCTTGTTTTTTTAATTTTTTCTTTTCTTCTTTACTCATCAATTTCGATTCTTGCATCTGCTCTATCCTCCAGTAATTCAGGGTTATCAAGTATATATTCTAACACTTTAATTGATTTAGCGAAATAGTATCCATCAGCAATTCTTTCATCCATATTAACTCCAAAATCACATACGTCTATTATTTTCTCTTTACCATCTTTATCAATTACTTTAGATTTATGTATCATACCCATTGTAGCAATTATAGAACTTGTACCAAAGTTAACAATATTATGATATATAGAGCCAATCTTAAAATTACCTAAGTTTGATAAAATAACACTACTATAATATAAGTTATCTTTAGTAATAGATTCAGGCAACCATCCATGTTTATCTAAAAATTTAAGTGCTCCTGTTACTATCATTCTTATTAATTTAGGAAGTTTACCTACTACATCAACTATATTGTTTGTATTTTCTTTCTTTTCACCTTTTTTACTATTTCTTATTTTAGCAACTCTTTTTGTAATTTTATCTCTTAATGTAAATATATTATCATCTTTATCTACTTTTATATTTATCATTACTTCTTCAGAGTCTTCTTCAAATGCTATTTTAGCTACGAATGCTATTATAACATCATTTCTATCATAGAAAGTTCTATTTGCTACAAATCTATTTAAAAGAGGTTTATTGTATATTGTTTTAGCAAAAGCCATTGCAAAAGCATGAAAGTATGTAATCTTATCATCGGGGTGTTCTTTCTTATATTTTTCTACATATTTTATTAATTTAGTAACATCTATTTCTTTATTCATATAGACATCACTATCACATCTTTCAGGCTTAATATCTATCATTACATTATGTAACCCATCAAGATTTCTTACCTTTTTAGCATCTTTTCTATCGCCTATTCTTTTCATAATACACCTCATTCTACATACTTAATTATAAAGAAAAAGTGGTAATAATGCAAATAAAGTTAATAATTTATGTAAAATAGAAAAAATAAAATTCTATTTAAAAAAGTGATAATTCAATTTTAATCTATTTTATGCGTAATAATTGTATTTTTGGATAGTCTATTGACTATATTATCTAATTTTGACATATACTTTTGAACCTAAAATTGAGTTTTAGGTGATTTGATTTAATATTTTATATATGCTACATTATCTATCGAAGTACTTAGGCTAAGCGTTACCTACTCTTATATCGTAAAAAATTTAATGGAGGTAGAGAAATTATGGATAAGAAAGATTTATTAATCTTCATTCAAGACATAATTATCATTTTATTAATCATATTTGGTTAATAAAAAACGCCTAACACTGTAAGTTAGGCAAAAAGCAACTTCAAATTGTGATATCTAGCCATCAGAGGCTCTGCACTTCACTAAATATATATAATCATGAACATATCAAAATATCAACATATATCCATAATACAAACAAAATAATAATATCATTATTATTCCTTCTTTTCTTGATAATACTTTATCATTTCTAGCAAACAAATATAAAATAGATGCAGCAAGTTGTACTGCTAAAATATCAATAAGAGTAAACGATACTGAAGAAAATCCACCATAAATTAATAGAGGAAGTCCAAGTACTATCCCTATATTAAATATATTCGTACCAATTATATTACCAAGAGCTATATCAAACTCACCTTTCTTTGACGCAACAACTGTCATAGTCATTTCAGGAAGAGATGTTCCAATTACAACAACTGTCATAGTTATAAACTTAGTACTAACATTAAGTGCTTCTGCTAAAACTTTTGCATTATTAACAACTAAATCACTTGCAAGTATTATTCCAAATGTACATCCAACTATTAAAAGTATAGATGTCATTATATTAAACTGAGGTTTATTATATTCAAAAAATCCTTGTTTAGATTTAACAACAGAAACTATGTAAAATATAAATAATAGGAAAAAGAATATAAATAGCACTCCATCTGATCTACTTAATATAAAACTATCAGGAGTTCTACCTATATAATGTGAAATTATCGATAAAGAAAACATTGTTGTTACAACAAGCAAAATAGGTAATTCTTTTTTAGTAACTTCTTTTTTTACTCTAATCGGACATATCGTAGCCGCTAGTCCAACTATTAACAAGATATTAACAACGTTACTTCCAAGTACATTAGCAAGTGCTATATCACCTGCTCCACCTCTTATACTTTGAAAAGAAATAGCAAGTTCAGGAGCACAAGTACCAAAAGCCGCAACAGTAAGAGCAATCATCATTTTAGACATCTTAAAACTAGTAGCAATTGAACTAACTGCATCTACAAATATATCTGAACATTTTATTAACACAAAAAATCCTATTAACAATAATATTATTGATACAACTATCTCCATCTTTATTCCTCTATTC
>ENA-OPLO01000487-OPLO01000487.1-human-gut-metagenome-genome-assembly--contig:-NODE-487-length-13172-cov-1.721735_pt1 | contig 13172 bp, 13 predicted proteins | sample MGYA00241818_ERZ501721 | MGnify/ENA primary metagenome ERZ501721 (study PRJEB25962, sample SAMEA2042096) | human gut metagenome | biome: human gut; feature: human-associated habitat; material: faeces... | reverse complement strand
GCACTCATAATCCACACCTTTCCCACAGGAAACCATTATCTTTTCCCCTTTTGTCATCCTGAGAACATTGCGGATATGGTTTACATCATCCCCATGTATCACAATTTCATTTTCCGTGCGGTTTTCCTCCGGTACAAAAAAACGGTGCATCCTTCTCATCTACTTCTACTTTGAATTTTATACCGGCCACGCCAAGAAACAGTCCCACAAAGATGCCGACGATTCCGACACAAGCCGCAGCAATCAGAATTCCTGTTATACTCATCTATGTTACTCCTTCCTAGATCAGACCGGAGAATCCGCAGAAAGCAATTGCCATCAGTCCCGCTGTCAGCAGCACCATGGGCATTCCCTTGAAAGATTCCGGCACCTCATTGTATTCCATTTTTTCACGCAATCCAGCCAGGATCACGATGGCAATGGTAAAACCAAGGGCTGTGGCAAATCCGTTTACAATACCGGTCAGAATACCGTATTCCTTCTGTACATTGGTAATCGCTACACCTAAAACCGCACAGTTGGTGGTGATCAGGGGCAGATATACACCCAGTGCCTGATACAGAGAAGGCATAGCCTTTTTCAGGAACATCTCCACAAACTGTACCAGCGCCGCGATCACAAGGATAAATACAATGGTCTCCAGATACTCAATGTGCAGCGGCTGTAAGATAAATTTATAAATCACGCCCGCTACCGCACTTGCCAGCGTTATGACGAAAATAACCGCGGTTCCCATACCGCCTGCAGTCTTGATCTTACGGGATACTCCCAAAAACGGGCAGAGTCCCATGAACTGGCTTAAGACGATATTGCTGACAATGGAGGAACTGATCAGTAACAGAAGCATATCTTTCACACTATCCATTTATTTGTCCTCCTTATCCAAGTCTATTGTCTCAAGGTCATCCGTTGCAGCCTTAGGCTTTGCTGCCGCTCTGGCCGCGTCCATCACGGCATCCTCCGAAGTATCGGTATTGTCGTAAAATCTCTCTGAACAGCCGCTTTCGCCACAGTGCAGACAATCATGTCCGCAGCCGGACTGGATTTTCTCATAATCCTTGCCTGCCAGTTTTCTCTTGTTCTTCACATAATTCTGCAGAGCAGTCAATGCAGCCAGCACAAAGAACGCACCGGGAGCCAGTCCGAAGATGTTGATCGTTACATAGGAATCCGGCATGATCCGGAATCCGAAGACAGATCCTGCCGCCAGAATCTCTCTCACGGCACCGATACAGGTCAATGCCAGGGAGAAACCAAGTCCCATGCCAAGTCCGTCAAACAAAGAAGGAATCGGCGGATTGGAGTATGCATAGCTCTCCGCTCTTCCCAAAATAATACAGTTCACAACGATCAAAGGAATGTATACACCCAATGCATCATTCAGAGACGGCAGATATGCCTGTAAAAGTAACTGCACCGCCGTTACAAATGAAGCTATAATTACGATAAATGCGGGGATTCTCACACGGCTGGGAATCACTTTCCGCAACAGGGAAATGATCAGATTGCTCATCGTAAGTACCACCGCTGTCGTCAGTCCCATTCCCAGACCGTTCATTGCGGAAGTGGTTACGGCCAGTGTAGGACACATTCCCAGCATCAGCACAAAGGTAGGATTCTCCTTGATAATGCCGTTGTAAAGTCTTTCACCTGCTTTATTCATTGCCTGCACCTCCCTGTACATAATCATGAAATGCCAGAAGGCTTCCGTTCACGGCATTGGTCACGGCCCTGGTGGTGATCGTTGCACCGCTGATGGCATCAATCTCACTGTCAGAAGTGGAACCGGTCTTGGTATACGTAAAGCTCTTCACATTTTTCTGATGGAACTGCGGTACCAATACATCGCCTGCTTTCATTCCCAGTCCCGGTGTCTCGGAGATACTCAAAATAGAAATATCATTTACGGTACCGTCCAGACGGATTCCCACATACAAAACGATATTTCCGCCGTATCCCTCAGAGGATGTGGTCTGGATCACATAGCCCAGTTTCTCTCCGGAGGCATCCTGAGCTTCATATACCGTACCGATGGTAATTCCGGTATCGGAAAGATTCTGCGCCGTATCATCGGAAGGGATATACGGATCCAATTCTTCAAAATGTCCGGCATCCGTAAATACTGCCTGGCAGGCTTCCTGCACTGCTTTTTCTTCCTGCAGACGGATGGGTTCCTTGGTAAGTTCATAGACAAATCCAAGTAACAGGCCGGCGATCAGGGTGATGGCAAATAAAATGCCTGCTTCTTTTAACATTGCCTGCACATCATTTTTATTTTTCATGTTTCGCACCTGCCTTTCTTCCGAAAGCAACCGGCATGGTGAATTTTTCAATCAGAGGTACCAGAAGGTTTCCTAAAATGATAGCATAAGATACTCCTTCCGCTCCCGGTCCGAAGATACGGAAAATTCCGGTAAGAAGTCCCAGTACAACACCATATACATACTGTCCTTTGATGGTGATCGGGCGGGTAACATAATCCGTAGCCATGAAAAAGGCACCCAGGATCAGACCGCCACCGGCCAACTGTGCCGACAGATATGCGGGATCAAAACCATGTCCGCCGAAAAATCCGGCAAACAGGATCACTGTCACAATATAGGTCCCCGGAATGCGCAGATCGATCACTCCGATCAAGATCAGAAAACATGCCCCGATCAGTAACGCAATAACGGAAGTCTCACCGATGGTACCGGCTGTCTTACCTACGATCATATTCATGACATTGACACTCTCTCCTGCCTTCAGTGCCGCCAGCGGAGTGGCTCCGGTATAAGCATCACAGACGAAGTTCGTCATCTGCGAAGGGAAAGAGATCAATAAGAAACATCTTGCTGCCAGTGCCGGGTTCATAAAATTTTGTCCCAGGCCTCCAAACAACATTTTTACTACAAGAATTGCAAACACACCGCCCAGGGCAGCCATCCACAGAGGAATACTTACCGGCAGATTCAGTGCCAGCAGCAGTCCGGTGACAACCGCCGACATGTCTGTTATGGTTATTTTCTTCTTCCACAGCCAGCCGAATAACAATTCTGTCAGGACTGTCCGTGCAATGGTAACAGCCATTACTGCCAGTGCTCTGGGGCCGAAATTGTAGATTCCGAAGCCGGCAGCAGGCAGCAGTGCGATCACCACAGCCGTCATAATACTACTGGTCGTTACTTTCGACCTTATATGAGGATTTGAAGATACTTTTAAAAGTTCACTCACTGTTCTTCCCTCCTACTTCTTTTTCTTTTTGGCCAGTTGAATTTTACGCATGGACTTGATCTCCTGCGTCAGAGGTCTCTTGGCAGGACATACAAAGCTGCAGCAGCCACACTCACAGCATTCCATTCCGTTATGTTCTACGAATGACTCTTCGTCAAAATGCTCCGCATAAGTTGCCAGCAGACTGGGAACGATCCGTCCCGGGCATGCTTCCACACATCGTCCACAGTTAATACAGGGACTGGGTTCCATCGCAGAGACATCATCCTGTGTCAATGCCAGCAAAGCAGTAGAAGTCTTGGTCGTCGGAACATTAAGATCAAACATACCGAATCCCATCATCGGACCACCGCAGATAATCTTCTCCGGATCCTGTTTAAATCCTCCCGCCACATCCAACAGTTCCTGATAACTCATACCGATGGGTACCCGGAAGTTCCGTGGATTCGCCACAGCATCACCGGTTACCGTGACAATGCGCTCCATCAGAGGGCGTCCTTCTGTAACCGCTCTGTAAATAGCAACCACGGTATCTACATTGTCTACAATGCATCCCACATCCGCGGGCAGCATGGAAGAATTGATTTTCCGACCCGTTGTGGCATAGATCAACTGACGTTCCGCACCCTGCGGGTACTTGGTCTTCAATGCCTTGACCGTGATCTGCGGATCATTTTTGGTCATCTGTTTTAACAGAGAGATGCAATCCGGTTTATTATCTTCCACTGCCAGAATTCCATGAGCATTATCGAACAGCTTCAATATGATCTTCAGACCGCCGATCAACTTGTCCGGCTCCTCCATCATCCTGCGGTAATCAGAAGTCAGATAAGGCTCACATTCCGCACAGTTTGCAATTACATAGTCAATTTTATCAGGATCCTTCGGAGATAATTTTACATGGGTAGGAAAGCCGGCTCCTCCCATACCTACAACTCCGGCTTCTTTTACAATATCGATGATCTCATCTTTTTGTAATTTATCCACCGGTGCATAGGGATGAAATTCCATACTTTCATACAGACCGTCATTGTCTATTACAATGCTCTGTATCAGATCTCCCGTCACTACACGCCTTGTCTCGATAGACTTTACAGTACCGGACACGGATGCATAAATCGGTGCCGACACAAATCCACCACTCTCCGCTATCTTCTGTCCTGCAAGTACACGATCTCCTTTTGCCACGATTGGCTTAGCCGGGGCTCCGATATGCTGAGACATGGGATAGACCATTTCTCCCTTAGGCAGAACATCCTGGATCGGCTTGTCTTTCGACAGATCTTTGCCATCATAGGGATGGATTCCACCTACAAATGTCAACTTCGCCATTTTCTATCGTCCTTTCTGAATCATTCTTGTATTTCAGATCACATTACGATAATTGTACTATTTTTATCAATTTTTATCAACTTTTATCAACAAAATGCTACTGCATTTTATAAAATTATGGTAGAATAAATTAAATAAGCAAACATGCCCCACGGCAGAAAGAGGTCATACATGAAAAAATCAGAAGAGACTCTGGAGGATTTTGCGATCTCCTATCCCTTGGATAAGCTGGCACCTCTGGAACAGGTACTGTTTCTCGATATTGAGACCACGGGATTTACTTCCCGTACTTCTTATTTATATATGATAGGCTGCGCTTACAATCGGGCCGGTAAATGGCATACCATACAATGGATGGCAGAGGATTACGCGCAGGAGGGATCGATTCTCACTGCTTTCTTTGACTTTGCGAGATCCTATAAATATCTGGTTCATTTCAACGGCAATAACTTCGACCTTCCCTTTATCAGCCAGAAATGTGCCCAGTTAATGCTTCCATTTTCTTTCGAAGGTTTTCAGGGAATCGATATTTATCGTCGGATCTCTCCTTATAAGTTTTTCTTAAAGTTGCCCAACTGCAAACAGAAAACTCTGGAGCAATACCTTGGAATCGCCCGTACGGATGTCTTTTCCGGTGGTGAATTGATCGGATTATATCACGACTATGTCAAGAATCCTTCCGAATTCACCGAAAAGGCTTTATTCCTTCACAATGCGGACGATTTAAAAGGGATGTTGGAAGTTCTTCCGATTCTCGCATACTATGATCTGTTTAACGAGAACTGTGTCAAAGCCAAAAAGGTACAGGCCAATTATTACAAAGATATGCATGGGGCACAGCGAAAAGAGCTGCTGATCACACTGCAGATTCCTACACCGCTGCCCAAACCTATTACTGCCTCTGCCGGTAATTGTTACTTCCGCGGCGAGGGAGAATCTGCTACTCTTAAGGTTCCGATCTATGAAGAAGAATTAAAATATTTCTATTCGAACTACAAGGATTATTATTATCTTCCTACCGAAGATGTGGCACTTCATAAATCCGTAGCTGGTTTTGTTGATAAGGAACACAGACTCCAGGCTTCCGCAGCGAATTGCTATACCAGGAAGTTTTCCTGTTATCTTCCCCAGTGGGATATTTTATTTACACCTTTCTTCAAGAGAGATTATAAGAGCAAGGAATTATTTTTTGAACTTACAGATGAAATGAAGAAGAACCGTGAAGGTTTTTCCCGTTATGCCAATCATGTCCTGTCCATGATTGCCGCCACATATTAAAAAAAGGAAAGCTGACCGCTTTCCTTTTTTCTTCCTATAAACCTATAAGGGTTTGACATAATAAAAAGAACTTTTTCTCTCAAATCCTATCTCACGATAATTCATGATCTGTTCCGTACTTCCGATAAAAAGCATTCCACCCTTTGCCAGGGAATGATAATACTTTCGGAATACTTCATCTTTTGCTTCCTCTGTAAAATAGATCAGAACATTTCTGCACACGATCAGATGATATTCTGTCGGATAAGCATCCTTCAACAGATTATGTTGATGAAAATCAACTCTTGCCTTAATCTCATCCGCAATCTTATAAGAGGGACCAATCTTCGTGAAATATTTCTTCTTTAGATCTTCCGGTACACCTTCTATGCTCTTCTCATTGTACAATCCGGTCTTTGCCTTTGCAATCACCTGCTTGTCCAGATCAGTAGCATAGATATGGATCTGTTGTAACGGAACATGCCGTGACAAAGCCATAACCAGTGAGTACGGCTCATCTCCCGTAGAACAGGCAGCGCTCCAGATTTTTAAATTCTTACCAAAACGCTGAATCAGTTCCGGGATAACTGTCTCATCCAGATATTTCCACTGTTCGGGATTACGATAGAACTCCGATACATTGATGGTAATATACCCTACAAATTCCTCGAAAAGTTCTCTATCCGTCTTCAGTGCCTGTACATACTTATCATATCCTACGATCTTGTGTTTTGCGATCAGAGTATCGATACGCCGCTTCATCTGCTTCTCTTTATAAGCATTCAGATCGATCGTAGTCAGAGAATATATCTCCTTTTTAAAATACTCATAATCATATATCATGAATATCAACCACCCAGCTGTTAATTATTCCTCAGTATTCTCAGCCTCTGCAGCGATCACAGCATCGATATCTACAGATACGACATCTGCATCAGACTCTTCCTCTGCCTCTGCAGGTTCGGGAGCTGTCAGAGCCTTTACGCTCAGGGAGATCTTGTGATCAGCCTCATTGAAATCTACAACCTTAGCTGTAACTTCATCGCCAACGCTCAGTACATCGGAAGGTTTCTCAATGTGCTCCTTTGCGATCTGGGATACATGAAGCAGAGCATCTACACCGGGCTCTAATTCTACGAAAGCACCAAAGTCGGTCATTCTTGCAACCTTACCGGTTACTACATTGCCGACAGCATACTTCTGTGCAGCATCCTTCCAGGGGTTAGCATCGTCAAACTTCAGAGACAGTGCGATCTTATTGCCGTTGATCTCTTTGATCAGGACTTTCAGCTTATCGCCAACCTTGAATACCTTCTTGGGATGTTCAACTCTGCCCCAGGACATCTCGGAGATGTGAAGCAGTCCGTCTGCGCCGCCAAGATCGATAAATGCACCGAAATCAGTTACGTTCTTAACAACACCTTCTACGATATCGCCTTCTTTGATCTTCTCAAAGAGTTCCTTCTGCAGCTCAGCCTTCTTGGCTACGATCAGCTGTTTACGGTCGCCGATATATCTTCTTCTCTTGGGATTGTACTCGCTGATCACGAATTCAATCTCCTGTCCTGCATACTTGGTCAGATCCTTCTCATAAGTATCGGATACCAGGCTTGCGGGGATGAAGATTCTTACTTCGTCCACAATTACGCTTAAACCACCGTCCAGTACCTGAGATACGGTTGCCTTAAGTACTTCGTGATTGTTAAATGCTTCTTCGATTCTCTTGTTGCCTCTGTCTGCAGCAAGACGCTTGTAGGTAAGGAGAACCTGACCCTCACCGTCATTTACTTTCAGAACCTTGACTTCCATGGTGTCACCAACCTTGGCAACTGTGGTAAGATCCACGCTGGAGTCGTTGGTATATTCGTTCTTGGTAAGAATACCGTCAGATTTATATCCGATGTTCAGAATGATCTCTTCCGGTTTCACATCGATGACTGTACCTTCGACTACCTCTCCTGCATGTATTGTCTTTAATGATTCTTCCAGCATTTGTTCAAAAGTTAATTCTGACATAATTTTGAACCTCCTCAATTAATTTATTTGGGGTGGAAGCCCCCGCGGTAATACCCACTAGTCGAACAGCTTTAGGTAGATCTAAATGCAAGTCATCCAGTGTCTGTATAAAATAGGTGTGCTCACATTCCCTTTGGCAGATTTCGTAAAGCTTTCTGCTGTTGGAACTGTGCTTCCCTCCTATTACAATCATAACGTCAGCATCCGCTGCAATGGTCTTTGCCGATCGCTGTCGCTCTTCTGTAGCATTACAGATAGTGTTCACAACACTATCATTGTAACCTTTTTTTTCAAAAATTTCAACTATATATTGAAATTTATTGTAGTTATATGTCGTCTGAGAGACAATGCAGAGTTTTTCGCCTTCTGTTTTTACAAAATTTTCTGCCTGCTCCGGAGTCTCCAGAACGGTAACGGGTCCCGGACACCAGCCGACGATCCCCTCTACTTCCGGGTGCTTCGGATCTCCCACAACGATCACATGATACCCCTCGTTACTTTTTAGTTCCACGATACGATGGATCTTTTTCACAAAAGGACAGGTGGCATCAATGCATTCCAGACCGTTTGCCTCCATGATGTCATAGATCTCTTTTGCCACACCGTGAGCACGGATGATCACTGTAGGAATGTTCTCCCCGGCTTTCAGTTGTTTCAGATCCTCTTTGTTCTCCAGAACCCGTACACCCTTTTCCGACAGTTCTCTGACCACTTCCTCGTTGTGTACAATGGGACCATAGGTATATATAGTCTTCCCGTTTTTTAATTGTTCATACACGGTATCCACGGCACGCTTTACACCAAAGCAAAAGCCTGCACAGTCTGCCAGTCTTACTTCCATATATCGTCTCCCATTTAGCCAATCAGTGCCACGATCCGGTCAATGACCTGTTCAATGGTCATATCGGAGGTATCCACAAGTACCGCATCCTCCGCCTGCTTTAACGGAGAAGTCTCTCTGTGCATATCTCTGTAATCTCTGTCCTCGATATCCTGACGGATCTTTTCTAAGTCGCAGGACTCACCCTTGGCAATCAGCTCGTCATATCTTCTTTTTGCTCTCACCATACTGCTGGCGGTCAGATAGATCTTGACCTGTGCATGGGGTAATACTACGGTACCGATATCACGGCCGTCCATGATCACATCGCTTTTCGCTGCCAGTGCCTGCTGGAGTTCTACCAGTTTGGTACGTACCGCCGGCTGTGCACTGGTGGTGGAAGCCATGTTGCCAACCTCCTCGGTACGCAGATAAGCATTGACGTTTTCACCGTTTAATAATACGACCTGTTCTCCGTCCACATATTGAATGGTGATATCTGCCTCCTTACATTTATCGGCGATCGCTGCCGCATCCGCAGGATCCACACCCTCTCTTAACATGAACAGTGCCATGGCACGGTACATTGCTCCGGTATCCACATAGATAAAGCCCTTCTTTTTTGCCACTGCTCTGGCAATCGTGCTTTTACCGGCACCTGCCGGTCCGTCAATAGCTACATTAAAGCTCATATTCATATCCTCTTTTCTTCGTATTTTCTTTATGATTCTATTTTTAAAAAAATTTATTGTATGCTGTCTCCCGCCAAATGTCCCGTAGACCAGGCAATCTGTAAGTTAAAGCCACCGGTCATGGCATCCAGATCCAGTACTTCCCCCGCAAAATACAGATGCTTTACCATCCTGGATTCCATGGTGGAAGGATTGATGTCTTTTACAGAGATTCCGCCCTGGGTAATGATTGCTTCCGCAAAAGATCTCGTCCCCGTTACCGTCATGGGCAGTGCCTTGATCAGCATTCCGAAAGCTTTTCTCTCTTCCCTGCTGATCTCGTTGACCTTCTTCTCCGGAGAGATTCCTGACAACTCTATCATAACAGGGATCAGCTTCGCAGGGAACAGATGATCCAGTGCATTTTTAAACTGCTTGTTCTTCGCTTCCTCAAAATCCCGAAGCAGACGTTTATCTAACTGTTCCGGTGTCAGTGCCGGTTTCAGATCCAGGAAAAGCTTTACCTCATCGTCACCTTTTCGTTTAGAAATATTTTTGGAATAAAAGCTGCTGGCGGACAAAATCAACGGCCCGCTGACACCGAAATGGGTAAACAGCATCTCTCCGAAGCCTTCGTACCATGTCTTCTTCCCACATTGCATCCGAATCTCCACATTTTTAAGAGATAATCCCATCAGTGCTTTGCACCAGCTCTCGCGGATCTCTAACGGTACCAATGCGGGCCTTCGCTCCGTTACTTTATGACCCGTCTCTTCTGCGAACCGGTAACCGTCTCCGGTGGATCCGGTGGCGGCATAGGAGCAGCCACCTGTACAGATAATGCAGGCATCGGCGGTCAACTTCTTATGATCCGTACATTCCACTCCGTAAAAGCAAATATTGTCGTCACTTTCCTTCGTCAGGATCTTTTTCACTTCTGTGTGCAGATGAATATCCACATGATATTTATGCAATTCTCTCTGCAGGGCGGCGATCACATCCGAAGAATGATCGGATACCGGAAATACCCTGTCGCCCCGCTCTGTTTTCAGGGGACATCCCGCCTGTTCGATCAGATCACACACCTGTGTATTGTCAAAGCTGTAAAAAGCACTGTACAGGAATTTTTCATCACCGCCGCACTAACCTACAGCCGCAGCAACCGGAATACTCTTTTCGAACAGAGTGTTTCCGAAAATACCATTGTCTACACTCGTCGTGAACTACCGAACCATAACGATAGCTGGAATCTCAGCAGTACTTTGTCCAAAGGTATATACGACTGGCATTTGAAAACCTCACTCACCCTACTACTCAGTCGCAGCAGTGGCGAACAGCTTACCCGCCTGGCTGACAGCGAGGGTAACCGGCAAAGTCTTCTGCAGACCTATCGTTATGATTATCTGAAAGCAGAGCCTAAAATAATCTGGTCTCCCGCAGATGTTTTTGAAGCGGAATATCATGCCACATTAGGCTATGGCGGCAGTAAGATAGGAAGTGATACCCGTCTCACCCCGTTACTGGACTTCGTACAACGATTACATCTCACATTCAGTATCGGACAAGTGGACCTGCGGCTCTCCGGCGAACATTACCGGAATGACCTGGGAGGAAACACACATCTCAACACAGTGTTCGCAGATGCATCCCTTATCTATAAAAGAAAAAAATGGAGATTGGAAGCAACCCTTAACAATCTCTTCAACAAAAAAGAGTATGCTTACACAACGTATTCCGCCACGCAAAGTTACACTTCACGGCTAAATATACGTCCGAGGGAAGCAATGGTGACGATAAATCATCAGTTCTGAGCCTGCAATATCATCACCGTGGAATATATCAATATCCCAACTATCGTCAATCCGCCCACCAATATGGGAGCATAAATATGGGGGACTTTCTTCATGGTCTTATACCCGCTGACTTTCAGGAAAAGGCGATATACAATGTATGCGGCAATCAATCCAACCAATGTTCCCGCGATGAGATCGCCCGGATAATGCACTCCCAAGTAGATACGTGAATAGCAGGTCAGCAACGCCCATCCCATCATAAACACAGTGAGCCATCGTTTACGGAAAAGAAACCAGACAAAGAATGCCAGGCCAAAAGTATTGGCAGCATGACAGGAGGGGAATCCATAACGCCCTCCTCGATGTCCGTTTACGATATGCACCATGTCGGATATGGGATTTTCCAGATTGGCGGGACGAAGGCGTTCCACATACGGGCGTATCAATGTTGCCCCCGTCTGGTCGGCAATGGTAATTACGAGTGCCAGACCGACCATGCAGAACAAAGTCACTTTCCAATGGAAGTTGCGCAGCATCACGTACCAAATGGCAGCATACATGGGTATCCAAATCCATTTACCACTGTAGGTACTCATGAAATAATCAAAGAACGGACTGTGCATCCGGTTGAGGGAGAGGAATATGTCAGTATCAATGTCAACAACCTCATTCAAAAGTTCTAATAGCATCATCTTGTTTTATCTTTTAGCAATGTCATCATACAATTTCTGCAAATAGGCCTTGCCCGGTAGCAAGTTCTTTCCTTTCGTACTGCCTTCATCTACCGCCACGGCATTAGCTTCGCAATTAAATATCAACTGATTGTCCGGTGTCACCATCCCAAAAGCATCCGGCACGGCAAAGAATGCAAAATGTGGAGAAGCCGGATTCAGCATATCTTTACTGAACACAAAATCCTGATGTGGCAATGATAATTGTGCCAATAAAGTAGCTGCAATATCATGTTGGGAACCATATATATCAATGCGTCTTGGTTCGCTAACCGCACCTCCTATCAATAACAGGGGAATTTGGTAACGATCTACCGATAGATTATTCAGATGTTCAGGATATGCACCCAGATGGTCGGGAACCAATACCAACACTGTATTCTTCCATTGCGGCAATTCGCGGAAACGCTTCACAAAGTCGCCTACACAACTATCGGTATAAGCAAAAGCGTTTAAACGATCATTTGCCAGACGGCGATACGGAACTTCAAAGGGTTCATGACTGCTGGAGGTTTGCAATACCTGGAAAAAAGGACGGGCATTTTCTGCCGAAGCTGTGTCTGCCGCCTCAGCTTTCATATCTTCCAGCAGACGGTTGAAAACAAGATGGTCATGCGCTCCCCATTTACTCAAGCGCTCTGATACGGGAAAGTCCTGATCGGAAATAATATTCTCGAAACCGGAAGACATCAGATAGGAACGCATATTCGTAAAGTCGGCATCACCTCCATAATAATATTTAGTACGGTATCCGGCATCACGCAGACTACCTGCAATGGCAGGAAGATTCTGTGTCTTACGGGGATACTTCATGATACTCGTGGTAGGCTGTGCGGGATAGCCACTCAGAATAGCCACCAGTCCACGGTCTGTGCGGAAACTGTTGGCATAAAAGTTTGTAAAGAGTACTCCCTCCTTTGCCAGACTATCTATCTGTACGGCAACATCCGGCTCACCGCCCAAAGTTGTCATCAATCTGGATGAGAAGCTCTCCAATATAACAAAGATAACATTGGGGCGTTCTGTCTTGAATAAAGTCGTACGTAAAGTATCGGGAACCATTGCAGTACTGTCCAGCACTGACGGATCTACCAGATTCTTTATCAGCTCATCCGCCTGTGCCGCTTCCATAAAACGATATTGCTTGCCGAAATCTTTTTGCTTGGATAGAGATTCCATCAAGCTGAATGCCGGATTGATAGCTGCATGGTTCAAGCGTTGGTTGGAACTGAAATAAACTTTGCCGGTGTTCATTGTAGAAACAGTAAAACCACCACGAATAGGAATAAAGAGCAAACCGGTCAGTAACAGCATTACACCTGACACCGACAATCGGCGA
>ENA-OPLO01000474-OPLO01000474.1-human-gut-metagenome-genome-assembly--contig:-NODE-474-length-13425-cov-3.630441_pt1 | contig 13425 bp, 16 predicted proteins | sample MGYA00241818_ERZ501721 | MGnify/ENA primary metagenome ERZ501721 (study PRJEB25962, sample SAMEA2042096) | human gut metagenome | biome: human gut; feature: human-associated habitat; material: faeces... | reverse complement strand
TGATGCTAATGGTGGCACTGGAACAACGAAAGAGGTTGTATGTGATTATGGTAGTAAATGTACTTTAACTGGTAATGCCTTTACTAGAGATGGTTATGAATTTACTGGTTGGAATACTAAGAGTGATGGTAATGGAGTTAGTTATCGTGATGGAGCAGTTGTAAAGGATCTTTCATCTGTTGATGGTTCCATAGTTACGTTGTATGCTAAATGGAAAGCAAATGATGTTGATGTTGAGGAACATGTAATTACTTTTATTCATAATGATGGTACTAATAGAATTACGGTTTTAGCAGTAGATGATAATGATACTATTCCTTTTATTATACCTGATAGAGATGGTTATGAATTTGCTGGTTGGTATACTGATGTTGATTTAACCAAAAAGTATGATTTTACTACTAAAGTTAAAGGCGATATTACTTTATATGCTAAGTGGACTGAAGATGGTTATTCCAGTGATAAGACTGATGAAGAGATTAGTAATAATAGTAAAACTGGTGATGTTATGATGTTTATTGTTTGGACTGTTGGTATAGGAACTTTAGCATATAGTGTTTACTATTTTAAGACGAGAAAAGAAAATTAATAAAAAGTACTAAAAAAGTACTTTTTTTCTTTTACTTTCATATTCTTTATTGAAAGGGAGAGTGATTATGAAACAGATTGTACCATTTAAGAAAGAATTACCATTTAAAACTAAAGTTAGTGAGATTACTTCTATATCTTTGGAAAGAGAAATTAATGTTGAAGAAGAAGGTATTATTACTGGTGTATTTCATATTACTGGGAATTATAAGATGAATGAAGGCTCTATTAATAGAGATGAGTTTTCTTTTGATTTACCTTTTGATATTACATTAGATCCTAGATATGATATTAGTACTGTTAAGGCTGATATTGATGATTTTTATTACGATGTTATTAATAGTGATACTTTGAGTGTTAATATTGATTTATTTATTGAAGCTGAATATTTACCAGAAGATGTAACAAAGGAAGAAGATACTCTAGATGAAAAAGCAGAAACTGAGGAAATAGAAGAAGTTAGAGTAGAAAAAATAAAGGTTGATGATGTGAAAGATGATATACCAGTAGTTGATGAAAAGAAAGAGGAAATTATGGGAAAAATAAGTACTGAAGAAATTAAAGAGGAAACTAGAGACAATGATAATATTACTGCTAGTGATTTGTTTTCTAATTTAGATGATAGTGAGACTTATACTACTTATTATGTTTATATTGTTAAAGAAGAAGATACTATTGATAAAATACTTATTAAATATGGTATTACAAAAGAAGCATTTGAAGATTATAATGATATAACAAATATTAAACCTGGAGATAAGGTTATTATACCTAAGACTAGTGAATAATGATATTAGAAGTGAAGTAAGTAAATATAATTTGCCTTATAATAAGCTTACTATTAAATCAGGGGTTAAAATAGTCGATGATAGAATAGTTATTAAAAATAAAAATAATAATGATATTGATAAGACTTATAATTATTTAAGATCAAGAGCTTTTGATTATTTTCCTTATCCAATAGAAGAATCTAATAAATATGAAATATATCCATATATTGAAGATGTATATGAACCAAGAGAACAAAAGGCTATGGATATGGTGCATTTACTTAGTTTACTTCATAGTAAAACTACTTTTTATAGGGAAGTAGATATTGATAAAAATAAAAAAATATATGAAGATATTGTTAATGATATTGATTATTTGAATAATTATTACAATGAACTTATTTCTTTGATTGAAAAAGAGGTTTATATGTCTCCTTCTTCTTATTTGATTGCTAGAAATATTAATATTATATTTAGTAGTATTTATTATGTTAAAGATAATATTGATAAATGGTATAAATTAATTGAAGATAATAAGAATGAAAGAGTTTCATATATTCATAATAATATTAATTTAGATCACTACCTTAAAAGTGATAAGCCATATTTAATTAGTTGGAATAAAAGTAGGGTTGATAGTCCTATATATGATTTATTATCTTTTTATAAGAATCATTATTTAGAATTTGATTTTGATGATTTATTTCATTATTATGAAAGTAATTATCCGTTAAAAGATAATGAAAGATTACTTTTATTTATTTATATGGCTATTCCTCCTAAAATTGTTATTGATGGTAGTGAGTATGATATGTGTATAAAAATAAATAAAAATATATCAAGAGTATTTATAATTGTATTAATTAAAGCAATGAAAGAGGAAATAATATGAGATTGTATTTGAGTAAAGAAGAAGGTATATTATTACAGTATCTATTATTAGACGAGTTAATGAATATATCAAATTTATCTGGTCATTTGGAAGTAGATACAGTAACGAAAGACCGTGAACGTAAAGCTACTGACTTGTTTGAAAGAATTGATAAATGTCTATGGAAACAAAAATCAGGCTATAACAGAAAGGAAAAATAATATGGTAAAGATTGACGGAAAACTTACAGACGCAACATTTCAAGTGATTTCAGAAGCCGTTCACAGAGACGAAAATTTTCATAATGTATATGTTTTTTGTGTTGACGCTTTTAAGCACGACCAATTCACTTTTGATTACATTTCGGAAGTGTTAGCCGACTATGTACGCGAAAAGTACACAATAAAAGCAGAAGATAGAATTTATCTTCAGTTGAACTATGTCATAGATAAAAGAATAGGAGATATATAACGAATATGAAACTTAACGAAATTAACAAGGCACTTAACACCCGTAATTCTCTTTCAGATAACAGAGAGAAAATGAACGTCAGTGAACTTTATGGTTTTGCATTTACAATCGTTGCATACGAATTTGTAAAGTCAAATAAGTTCGACAACGAAAGTGCAATTGTGGTACTTAAAGAGTTCCCGAACCACTTCCACTTTAGCGGTAGCATGGAAACAAAACTGCTTGAACTTATTGACAAAGACAATGAGGCTAAAGCTGAATTTGAACAGAACGGTGTTAAAGTACAGTACATACTTGCAAAGAACAAGAATGGACAGCAGTTTACAAAGATTAATGTTGTAAACGACTAACAAATAACTAACTGAGGGAATGTGTATTGCATTCCCTCTTTTCTTTTAGAAAGGAGAACCAATGAAAGAACGTAGCATAAAATTAGATTTCGGACGCGTAGGAACAGGGAGAAAAGAGACAACTTCACGAATGTATAATAATCCTCTTATAAAGTTAGTAAGGCTTTTAAAAGGGACATTTACATTTGACGAAAGTTATTGTTATATTACATTACCGTTTGAAGAATTTTATAAATACCTTGAGACATGGGAGAAAATATATGGCAAAGTACAAAACAAGAAAAACATTAAATGAAAGTATCGATAAACTATATACAAAAGGTTACAAGAAAGAGGGTGCTAATACACTAAAAACGAACGAAAATCTAATGAAAAAATTATCAAAATACAGTGTTTCAACACAGCGCGAATTTCTTGCACAGGCTGAAAAAGTTGGGTTTACCGCTTCAGAATCATTGACGTTTATAAGAGCGACAGAGCGATATAACAGAAATCGTCAGAAAACATACGATAAGTATGTTAAAGACTATGTTAATCCTGCATGGGAAAAGCACGTCAACGAACAAACTAATGCTTGGAAACGGAGAGTATTTGGCGATAAAGGCGGATTAACTAAAGAGGGAAAAGAAATGTATGGTAGATTTTTGGACGACCAATTATCTCCCGTTATTGCCCTGCAAGATAAATCTATCATAATTGGAGACTGGGTCTCAGAGGGTTTATCTAAAGAAAATATACTTGAAACGCGAATGCGAATGGGTATGGACGATTATCTTGACATACGAACAAAACAATATATTGAAAACTACAAACAAGCATTGAAAGAAACACACGAAAGCACTGCACAGTGGTATATTGATAAGTTCGAAGGACTAACAAATAAACAGAAAATGGACTTTATTAGAAATGGTGGACAAATAATTCAACAGACATATATCGTTAAAGACGAAACAGCGTATTATGAGGCGTTTATGGAAATATTAGATAAAGTAACGGAGAGTGATACAGAGAAAGATTATGCCGATGAATGAGTGATATATATGTCGCTGATTTTGAAACAACAGTCCGTGAAGAATATGCTTGTGTATGGCTATATGCGATAGTAAATGTAGACGATTATACAGAGTATTATCACGGTAATTCGATTGACGATTTTTTCAATGTAATTTATAAATTATCTCCAAAAACTTGTTTTTTCCATAATCTTAAATTTGACGGTATGTACATAATTGATTATCTGTTGCGACATGGATATGAATATACCGAAAAGCGAATACCTGCATATAATCAATTTAAATGTCTTGTCGGAGAACAAGGGCAATTTTATTCGATATCTTTCACAGGAGAGACAGGAACAATTTCGTTATGGGATTCCTTAAAAATATTTAATTTTTCTGCGGAAGAAATAGCTAAAACCTTTAAGTTAGATACACTAAAAGGTGAAATAGATTATACAAAATATCGACCGGAAGGATATGTAGCTGACGAAACAGAATTGGCATATGTAAAGAACGACGTATTGATTATTGCACAAGCAATAAAGTTGTTCCGTTCGCAAGGTTATACCAAAATGACCATTGCAAGTAACGCATTGCAACAGTTCAAGTTAACATTAAACAAGAAGGAATGGAAATATTGTTTTCCTAAACTTCCTAAAGAAGTAGACCATTTCTGCCGAAAGTCTTATAGAGGTGGATATACATATGTTAATCCAAAGCACCAAAACAAAATTGTTGGAATGGGTAGTGTATTTGACGTTAACAGTATGTACCCATGGGCATTATACTATAAGCCCATGCCAATAGGTAAGGGAAAATATTTTGTCGGTTCACCGCCATGGGACAAGCTATTTATCATTCGTGTTCATATTGAACATTTTAAAGTAAAAAAGAATCATTTGCCAACAATACAAATGAAACATTCATTTAGATTTGCAGGAACAGAATATTTAACAGAAGGCGAGGATATAGAGACATACTTTACTTCTGTTGATTATAAACTTTTTCTTGATTTCTACAATGTTGACGGATTAACTGAATGTGACGGTTATTGGTTCGATAGTAGAAACGATTTATTTCGTCCTTATATCAATAAGTACATGGAAATAAAGAAAAATACAACGGGGGGAGAGCGTTCAATAGCAAAATTGTTTCTCAACGGATTGTACGGTAAATTCGGTTCTACAATAGAGAAGATAAGTAAAATACCATACCTTGATAAAGAAACAAATACTGTAAAATTTCACCGAACAGAACCTAAAGAATGTGACCCTATTTATATACCTGTAGCAACATTTGTAACAGCATATGCGCATGATAATATTATAAGAAATGCACAAGCCTGTGGAGACAGATTTCTTTATTGTGATACAGATTCACTTCATGTTTTAGGCAGAGAAAATCCGGATATACCGATACACAAAAGTGAGTTAGGATATTATAAAAGAGAGTCAGTTTTCAAGAATGCAATATTTATAAAACCAAAAACATATAGCGAAATAACAAGAGAAACAAAGAAGTATAAAATGAATTATAAAGGAAAAGAAATGAATATAAAAGCTGTGTTTTATCAAAATGAGGTAAAGTGTTGCGGATTGCCGAAAAACTTGATAAAACAAGGTAAAGTAACGTTTGAAAACTTCCGCATGGGTGCTGAATACTATGGTAAACTGTTGCCAAAGGTCATACCCGGCGGTGTTGTACTTGAAGAAACAACTTTCACGATTAAATAACTATTGACAAATCCGAACAGCTGTGGTATAATATATATGAAGGGACAAAGGTTGCAATATAAACCGCATTTCCGGAAGTCGCGCCGGGAACGGTGCCGGAATGCAACGTCTGACTAACGGGCTTATATACCTTGAATCTCTTCAAAACAAAATTGCCCTACTCTTAAAGTGAGTAGGGCTTTTCTTATTTTATACAAAGTTCTTTCATTATGTCATTGAATGCAGCTTTTACTTTAATATTTTCATATCTACAACGTCCCAAAGAGAACAATTCTTTTAGAGTATTTATGGTTGCTCGTATTGCCTGTGACCTTGACAGAACAGCGTTATCTGTCATATCAGATTTATTAACAGCAATGGCAAGTCCTCCGTTAAGTGTGTTTCGTTCTGTGCAATACATAAGCTGACGAACAAGGTCATAATACAGACCATAATACTTGCCATTATATGCAAGCGTAAGCTGATAAATTGCTGTATTAGGCTTCTTTTCTACATACTCATCATTGTCAAGAAGAAATTCGTTTTCAACAGCATAATTTCCATACGTTGTACCTTCAATCATTTTACCAAAACGCGTTTCATACACCTTATTCTTAAAGTCAGTTGCACTGTCCATTTCTATCAACATATCACCCTTCTTTGTGAATCGTTTACCTTTCTGTGGATAGAAATTAAAATATGTAAAATAAGGATTACGAACAGACGCGTTATTAGCGATAAAGAATGCACGGCAATCGCGTGTTCTTGATATCGTAGAATAGAGTTCAAGAAAAGTATATGCTTCATTAGGTAGATATGATATTTTGCTGTCTGTAATAAGGTATTCGTCAAAGATTATTTTGTTTACGTTAGGAAATGCCATACTCTTATAATACTGTGACATTGACAGCGTAAGAAAATATCCTGCTCTCTTTTTGTTGATAAAGAATGTTTTTCCGTCTGTCGAAAACTTTACGTCAGGGAATTTATTTTCTTTAATTATATCTGTGTCAAAAGAAGTTACAACATTCTTTGTTTCTTCTTTATATCGTCTTAACCATACGAACTCATTTCCTCTTTTGAGGAAGTCACGAATGCACCATTCTTTAAAGCTAAATGTTTTACCGTGTGAACGCATACCATTCAGCCAATTGAACAGTGCATTGTGACTTAAGAGTTCGCTGTTATTGTAGTAACAGCTATTATCCATTAGAATAGACCTACAAATCTAATTGCATTCTGTGACGAGGTGGGTATATTTTTTATTGTAAGTCCGGAATTATTCCATCCTATCTCTGCAACACTATATTTATCGTCAGAGGAAGCAAACTGTCTTGTTCCTGTTTCTGGTATAGCTAATACAGGAATATATAGAGACGTAAAAGTGGGATTACTTGAAGCGTCTGCATTCCATATTACGACAATATGTGACCATGCTTGACGTGAATTACTTGTATTTGTTAGAGTTTGATTTGTAGGTATTGGTGTCATATTAAAATCATGAAGTACCAATCCGAAAGCACGATTCTGTAACTCAGATACAGCGCCGGACAAACCCAATACAGTTTCATCGACAGTTGTTGCTTTTGCCAGTGCTTCATTAGCTTTTGTTACAGCTTCCTGTACTTCAGATGATTGGTCGGCTGAAAAGTATGGAATATGACGTTTAAATATCATAGCTTCGCCCGACGATGTACTATTTAATACGAATCTTATAGAGGTATCTGTCGGGTCTGTCCAAAATGAACCGACCTTTGACGGAGTATAATATTCATATACAGAATTATTATTTCCTGCATTACCTTTGTAATGAAATCCCCAACCCTTATATTCGTTAAAAGTCGTACTTTCAGATGTTGAAATATTCGTGCTACCAACTCTTATTAGACAACTGATAGAACCATTTGCCGTAACAATTATAAAGTCATTATATTCTTCAAAGTTATAATCCTTATTAGTCGAACCTGAAATTGTTACATTCTCAATTTCATAATTTCCTCTGACGGCAAGAGTTATTGCAGACCATTCATTTTCTATATTCTGAAAACTCTGCGATATCTCCATCATAGTCTGCTGATAGTCTGCCATTGTTGACGCATATCCGTTCATGGTATTGCCCCAATTGTTCATCAGAGTTGTCCATTCTTCAAACGTTGGAGTTATTGTGTTTTCCCACAAATTAATTATCTGATTAACAAGAGGTTTAAATTGTGTCCATTCGGTTGCAATAGCTTCCATGTCTGTCTTAAGAACGTCCCATTCGGCGTTTATGACATTATATCTATCAAGCAAATCCTGATACGATTCTCTGAGTTCGACAAACGCGTTATGGTAATCAACAATCAGCTTATTTATAGCAATTATTTTCTGCAAACAAGTCCACTGTTCTTTATCAGACTGTGACGTTATTCTTCCGTCTTTTACCTTGTATTCAAGGATTTTTTCTAATGCTGTTTTCATTAATATACCTCCATAAATACCTGTCTCATTTGTTTGATTATCCAAAGGTCAACATCCGTTACAATATCCATATATTTCTTTATTGCTTCCGCGGGTGTAAGACCGTTAAGACCTGTGACTGATTCTTTAAAAGTATCATCTTGTGTACCTGTTGACGGAGTAGTCTGCTCAGACGTAGTAGTGCCACTATTATCAGTAACAGTGGTGTTATACTTCGTATCAGTTGGATAACTTGAATAAGGTGTGTCTTTAAATTGAATTTTGTTTGAATTTGTGCCATTTAATTTACCTGCTTTTGACGTTGTATCTCTATCAAGAGTATATTCTCTTTTTCTCGTATCATTAACAAAACTTATGAGTTCCGGTGTTGCCATAGCCTTGAAATAGTTGTTCGCCATAGGAATGATTTCTTCCCATAATGTTTTAAATTCTTTTGCGAAACGTTCTTCTGTTTCAAAGCCGATTTCATAGAAATAGAAGTGGTTGTAAACCTTCTTTTCAAGTTCTGTCTTATGTGTCTGTTCATAAAGAGTATATTCCGGAAAGAGTTTTGTGTAATCGTCAGCATAAAAATTATAGACAAAATCATAAAGAGTTTCTGTGTATAATGCTATGCTGTTTTCGTTATCATCAGTTACCCGTGTTATCATCTTATTCTCCGCCTTCCATCGCTGACGTGTTTATTCCCTGCTGTTGCAGTTTCATTCTTTCGAGTTCATAAAATTCCTCTGATTTCTGACGATATCTCTGAATCTTTACGTCTATGTTAAGACCAAACATTTTGTTTATTTCCTCACAAGCACGTTTGCGATACTCAAACATTGTTCCAACATAACCGGAATCAGAAAATTCTACTTTAACCTCTGATTCTGTCATTGTAAGACGTTCGTTTTTCTCTGTCTGTGTTGTAGGGTAACCGTAAAGTTCATAGAAATCTGACGTTAGTTTGCGTGCATAATCATATAGTTTGTCAATAACATATGGCGTATTTGTCGTGAACACTTCAACACCGTCATTTCTCATATCATCGTCCATAAATACAGCAGGTTCATTTTCGTTAATCTGTTTCCAAAGATTCTTGAGAGACAGGACAGTTCTATTCGACCGTGCCTTCATTATCCAAGGCATTTTATGTGCGCAAACATTGGTATCAACAGTTCTGTAAACGTCAGAAATTTTCTGTGCATACCACCTTACGTCATATTCAGACGGTATACAAAACATATTGTTTCTCATAAGAACGCTGTTTGTATTATTGTACTGTTTGGTTAATCCGTTTCCTATTACCGACCAATTAGTCGGTTCAAAATATACGTCAAGGTTACCTTGAAGTGCTGCCGGAAGAACAAAGTAACCGATGTTATCATCATATCCAAAAACAGCCGAACCTGTATAGAAAAGAGAACGTTCAATATAACGCGGTTTTATCTCATCGGGGAGATTTATCCATTCAAAGTTATTAAGCGCAACAAGAGTAAATCTACGGTACATTAAATTGTTTTCTATAAAGTTCTTTTTCTGTGCTTTTGTGTTGGCAATTTTGTTGCCGTACTGTGTATAAAACGGTATCATTTTTTCCTCCTAAAGAAGATTTTTCTTATCAGTCTGACAAGTCCTTTTCTGCGTTTCTCTGTTTCGATTCTTTTATCATCGACAATATTGTCGCCGTTATAAGAAATTGAAATAGAAGGCTTGATATTAGTACTGATATTGTTGTTATGTTTCTTATCAATTCCATATTTTATCCTCATGAATATGATTTCTATTATATTTCCTATGATATAGGATATCGTGACTAACACGATTGCGAATAAACCGCATACAAGAAAGATTTGTTCTATCATGATGTTATGTTCTCCTCGTATGATACATAATTGCCATATTCTTTATAGTCGCTTGCATTCGTCATGTTCCATATTGTTGTACCGTTCATTAATATAGATTCAAATACTTGTGCGTCACCACTGTTACGAATATTTGACTTATATTGTAATGCCTTGACATAAGTATAATATTTACCAACATTATAATTTAATGTCATAATCTTTTTAAATCTATATCCTGTTGTGTTCCATATGCTTTTACAATAGTTAATGTCGTCATCGTTCAATGTAATGTTTTGTATCGCAAACATATTCGGCAACATAAACGTCATATTTTTTTCAGCGTCACCTATAACGTCAACTTTATCAGGGCGCTTTTTTGCGTCATCAAGAGTAAAAATTGTGTCACTTAGTGTTCCTAATATACCGGCTCCGCCACTCATCATTTTATTGCCCAAAATATTACGTTGCTGTTCATATGACATTGCGCCTTTTGAAAAGGAATTTGCTGTGGCTGTTCCAGTTAAATAAACTCCACCTGCTGTTGTCGCTAACTGTGTTAATGCTGATAATGTTTGTCTTGCAGTGTAATTAGAGTTATATTCGATAAATTCGGAAAACGAATCTGTGACTAAAGGCATTTTTGCTGATGTTTCAAATATTGTTGTGAATACGCCATTACCATATATATCATGCCTAAATGTTACACCGTTTACGCCCTCAAACGGATATGTTGTTATATTAATATTTCCATTATAATATTGTGTATCAAGTTCATATTCACCAGAGGAACATGTTAATATCCGCTGTGTATATGGATATCTATTAAATGGTACGTCAACGCCATGTGTGTTTGTAAAAGAGCGACCAAAGTAATCTAATGTTGAATACGGTCTAACTAATGGTGTGGGACGTTTTAACCTATATCCTTTTAACGGAAGATCGATAACTGGAGACACATTTATTTTTACTGTAAATTCTGTTTCTTCATATATTTTAGTCATTTCAGTAGGAACATAGTACAAATATATTGCGCATACATTTGCTTTTCCTGTCAGCAATTTAAGGTCTTTAAAATCTGTTGTTTTTCCCCACCCTTGAATATTGCCTGATGATGTAACGTCATATATAAACGTTATTGTTCTTGCCATACATAATGATGTATCTAAATTTGTAGATTCATTAAAAACAAACATTATTGCGAATTTATACGCTGTATTATTGTCTAAATAATAGTAAGTAGAACGTTTAGACGGTGTTATACTAATATCAGATATATATGGTACTGTTTTTGAATGTGTTCTTTCTACTAAACAGATTCTGTTGGCTGTCTTATAATAATTCATCCAAACATCTTTTTTAATATAAAAACGTGTACATTCAAAATTCAAAAATTCCACGTTCGTTATAAATGCAAATATAGACCCTTCGCCTTCGCCATTGTTATACATGATATAGTTGTAATCGTGTGCCGTATCATATATTACTGGCAGTTCTACATATCCATCGTCTCTGATATACTGCAAATTAGTATATGATAACGGTGTTTTTACTGACATTGAGGCAAGCCTATTACTTACAGATATACCGTCCGTAAAATACATTACATTTTTATATGTTGGGTCACATGATTTTAATGAATATATTGTAGCCGTTGTCTGTGGAGATTGTGCCATAATTTCCCCCCCCAATATCCCACCCACCAACCCTATTTATTATACTTTTGTAAGTACTACTTTGAAATCGTTTGTAAGAGGCATTATGAGATTAAACGGCTCTGTATAAACCTCTGTTTCTGTACCACCGGACGCGCCTGTGTAAGTAACAGTTGCTTTATAATTTTCCGTCCCAGTCCATGTAAATGCAACCTCTTTACCCTGATTAAATGCTGCGTTTGTTGCTTTCTTACCCTTAATATCCTGTCCTGCTGCGGTGAATACCGTTACCGTAGAAGGTGCTTCTCCGGTAATACTCTGTGTGGTTGCGTCAGTTCCACCAACAAATGCAACAGCGTTGAAGAACAGACCGTAAGAGAAAATATATGCAAGAGTAAGGAAGGTGTTATCAACAAGAGACGCAGGGTTATAAATTGCCGAACCTTCATAAAGAGTGGGGAATATACGGAGCATTCTCTTATCAAACATAAGTGCAATTATCGGGTTGGTATCATTGTCATAAGAACCGAACCCATAATCATCAGGCACTTCAATTATTCTTGCGTTGAGTTCTGCCTGCGACAGGTTGAAAACACCAGCAAGATAATCAACATTAATCTTTTCAAGATATTTCGGCTTTGTGATTATTACAATATTGTCTCTGCTTGATTTGGTCAGCATATGGAAGTAGTTATATTTATTCGTCATAAACTGCATATCTTTGTATGTAGTTTTGAGGTCTTTAAGATAGTTCTTTATGCCGTCCTCTGTATCAAGGGAGTAGCCGAACTTCTTCTGAAATACACCTCTCTTGAAAGCTGTGGATATAAGTTCAAGGCACTGAAGATACAGGTCATACTGTGCTGAAGAGTTAAGTGTTCCCTTGATTCTGTTTACAAGAGAATCGAATCCACCCATAGTAAGGAATGCGCTCTTCATCTGTGCATAAGATGTTGAGACCTTATACTGCATTTCATAGTTTTCGCTATGATAAATGGCTTTAACGTTCGGTGCTTTCTTGCTAAGAGCATAACTTCCATCATCGTTCCATGCGGGAGTTGCACCGGTTATAAGGTCTACATACATATCCTCTACTGTTGAACCAACAGGGAGCTTTTCAGAGAAAAATTCTGCGAACGGATTTTCTGTTGAATCGTATGTAGTGTCATACACATACTGTCTTACAATCTTTGCAAGAACGTTAAGAAAATCGTTCAGTTCTGTGGGCGCAAGAAGTGAAAGATTATGAAGATTTTCCTGATTTATTACGGGTATTCTGTCCTCATATCCTGCCTCTACTCTTGCTGTGTTAAGAATGTCAAGTGCGTTTGCCATAAGTTATTTTTTCCTCATTTCTTTTGATATTTCTTCTATTGATTTGTACGTCTTAGGTTTGGGTTCTTCTCCGGCAGGTGACGTACAACGGATAAAGAGTTCCTGATTCGTCTGCTGGAGTTTCTTGATTCTCTCATTAGCTTCATTTAGCGATTTTGTAAGTTCGTCTTTCTCTGACGTGAGAGTTGCTATTTCGTCGCTTTTTGAGAGTATCTGCTGCTGAAGTTCTTCAATTTCCACGTGGTTTGTTACCTCCTTCTTTACTTATATTATAACACATTATTTTATATTTTTTTATTCTATCATTTAAAAAGTCCCACAATGTGGAACTAATACTTAATGAACCATTAAATTTGAAATTGCTCTGTTAATCTTATCTAGTTCTAAACCTA
>ENA-OPLO01000467-OPLO01000467.1-human-gut-metagenome-genome-assembly--contig:-NODE-467-length-13507-cov-2.629126_pt1 | contig 13507 bp, 10 predicted proteins | sample MGYA00241818_ERZ501721 | MGnify/ENA primary metagenome ERZ501721 (study PRJEB25962, sample SAMEA2042096) | human gut metagenome | biome: human gut; feature: human-associated habitat; material: faeces... | reverse complement strand
CATTTATAGAAAAAACAGTAGATAAAATAAAAGAATTAAAAGAATATATAACAGAAAATGATTTAAAAACACAAATATCTGTAGATGGCGGAATAAATAATGAAACAGGTAAGTTGTGTAAAGATGCTGGTGCTGATATATTAGTATCTGCTTCGTATATACATAATGACATAAAACATAATATAGATATACTTAAAAATATTATTAAAGATTAGTTTTACTAATCTTTTTTATTTTTTTGAAAAAGTTTTAAAAAAAGAAGTGTTTTATAAAGTTTTCGCTAATAATAATAGTAGGGGGATAAGATGAAACAATATATTGTAAGACAAAATGGCTATAAAGATTGTGGTCCTTCATGTTTATTATCTGTAATGAAATATTATGGATTAGAAGCTTCGCATGAAGAAGTAACTATGAATCTAAAAACTACTAGAGAGGGTACAAACGCTTTTAATATCATTAATGGTTCTAGGTTATATGGATTTGATGGCTTTGCATCTCATTATAATTATGATGACATTATAAATAGTAAAGTGACATTACCAATAATATGTCATTGTAAGAAAGATAATTTTTTACATTTTATTGTGATATATAAAATTAATAAGAAGTCAATAATTGTGATGGATCCATCAAGCAGTATAACTAAAATCACTAAAGAACAATTTAAAGATATGTACTTGAATACTTCAATTGTTATTTATCCTGTTAAACAGGTATGTAATAGTTTCTCTAAAAATGAAAATATAATTAAGACTTATATTTGGTTGAACAGAAAAGAACTCTTTAAAATATTAATTATAAATATATTTATTATTTTGTTTGGAATATTACTTAATTATTATTCATATATAGTTATAGATTATATATTACCTAACTATGATTATAAAAAGCTAATCGTCTTTACAATTATCTTTATAATATCTTTAATAATTAAAACAATAATGTTATTTATTAATAATAAAATAGTTATTAATTTGAATAATAAATTATCAAAAGAATTAAATAATGATTTTATAAGAAAATTATTTTATCTCCCTTATCAATTCTTTAATAATAAATCTTCCAGTGAAATTATATCAAGAATGAATGATTTTAAGCTATTTTTAGATGTCCTATTAAATATTATTACCACAACTCTATCAAATATACTTTTAGTTTTAATAAGTTTAACATTACTTTTAATAATCAATTATAAATTGTTCTTTATATACTTAATTGAACTTATATTATATGCTTTTATTATTTTATTAAATAAAACTAAATTAAGAAATCTAAATGAAGAAGTTATGATTTATGAAGAAAAATATAATAAATCATTAAATGATAATATATGTAGTTATGAAATAAATAAAAATTTAAATTTAACAAACGACATTGTTAATCTCACTGAAATGAATTTTAACATTTATCATTTAAAAAAAACTAATTCCCTAAACAATCAAAATAAAGAAAACATTTTAAAAGATTTTGTTTCAGATTTTTCATATATATCATTTGTGTTTTTAGGTTGTATATTCATAAATAAAAATATTTTTACTTTAGGTAGTTTTGTATTATTTCAAGCTATAGTAATATATTTTATAAATCCTATAAAAACTATACTTGATTTAAGTGAATCAATTGATTATCTTAAAAATATTTATAAGAGAATAAATGATTTATTATTGATAAAAGATTCAAAAGATAAAGAAACAAATGAAATAATAGATGGCAATATAAGCATAAGAAATCTATCATACTCGCCAAATAATATAGATTTTATATTTAAAAATGTATCTTTTGATATAGTTAATAGAAGTAAATTTTTACTTTATGGAAGTAGTGGTAATGGTAAAAGTACTATTGTGAAAATATTATTAAAATATTTAAAAGAATATAAAGGTGAAATTTATATAGGTGATTTAAATATTAAAGATATCAATAGTAATGTCATATCAAATAGTTTTACTTATGTATCACAAAACAACTATATAATTAATGATACATTAAAGAATAATATTATTTATCATAGAAATATTAGTAATGAAGAATATGAAAAAATGATTAATATTTGTAATTTAAATATACTTAGGAGTAGAAGTATTTTAAGAGATAATTATGTTATAGAGGATAATGGATTTAATATATCTGGAGGAGAAAAACAAAAAATATTATTAGCTAGAAGTTTACTTAAAAATAGTAATTATATCATTCTTGATGAAGCATTAAGTGAAGTATCTTTTGATGAAGAAAAAGAAATACTTGATAAGATATTTGAATCTTATAGTGATAAAACAATAATATATGTTTCACATAAAAAAGAAATAATAGATTTATTCAAAAAGAAATATAAATTAGAAAGGAGTTAGCATGATTATTGAATCAGAATTAAAAGAGATAAAGGGGGGAGTAAATTGGGTAATTGTTGGCGTTGGTGGTTCAATCATTTCATTCATTATTGGCCTCGTGGATGGGTATTTAAGGCCGTTAAAATGTAGAAAAAAATAATAGTAGGAGGAAAAATGTTAAAAGAAGAAGAACTAATTAAAATACAAGGTGGAGCAGTATCAGTTGGTACAATTATAAATGCAGTTGTTAAAGCAATTAGCTTATTAAATGAGTTAGGACAACAACTTGGTTCTGCTATAAGAAGAAAAAGAGATGGAAGAAAGTGTGCTTATTAAAGCATATGTGTAGAAGAAGGGGATAACTTCTCCTTCTTTTCAAAATAAAGGTAAATATGTACGGTAGCGACTATCGGAATTTACGTTTGTGGAGATGAAAGTCGATGAAGCAAAAAGACGATATAATTGTAAAAGTTCTGTGAAAATAGCCTTTCTTTGTTGACATTATAAATCTGGATAGTATAATCGTTATAGTTAGTTACCTAACTAAAGGAGTATCGCTATGGAAGAACAAAGTATAGGATCAGAAATTAAAAAGATTGATAATTTGATCATAAGAAAAATTATGTCTTATAGTAAGAACAATAGTTATATGTTGAGTCCAAGTCAAATGATGATTACACGCTTTTTATACAAAAATTCAGATAAAGTAGTTTATCAAAAAGACTTAGAAGGGGCTTTACCATTTAGAAAGTCAACAATATCTGGAATAATACAAACTATGATGAAAAATAATATTATAAGTACAGAATCTTCTAAAGATGATTTAAGAAGTAAAAGAATAATTCTTACTCCTTATGGTAAAAAAATAAATAAAGAAATAGAGAAAAATATTATTGAATTTGAAAAAGTTCTAAAAAATAATATTAAAGAAGATGATTTACGAATATTTTTTAAAGTAACAAAACAAATACAAAATAATTTGAAGGGAGAAAATGATGATTAAATTATTCAAAAATCTTAAAAAGGAAGATTATTTATTAATTATATTATCGAGTCTATTTATTATATTCCAAGTATGGCTTGAACTTAAAATACCTGATTACATGAGTGAAATAACAAAACTTGTTCAAACAAGTGGCGCAACTAAAGATATTTTAAAAGAAGGCTTATACATGATATTATGTGCTTTTGCAAGTTTAGCTTCTTCATGTGTAGTTGGTTATATTATTGCTAATGTTGGAAGTAAGTTTTCTAAAAATATAAGAGAAAAATTATTTATTAAAGTACAAGAATTCGGCATGGCAGAAATAAAAAAATTCCAAACAAGTAGTCTTATAACTAGAACAACTAATGATGTTACAAATGTTGAAGCTATGTTAACATTGGGCTTACAAATGATGATAAAAGCACCTATAACAGCTGTATGGGCTATTGGAAAAATAATTAATAAAAGTTTTGAATGGACAGCTATTACAGGTGGAGCGGTATTAGTTCTATTAATAATGGTTATTGTACTTATGTTAATAGTTTTACCAAGGTTCAAAATAGTTCAAAAACTAATTGATAATGTCAATGGACTTACTCGTGAAAATTTAAAAGGTATAAGAGTTATTAGAGCATTTAATGCAGATGAGATGGAAGAAAGTAAGTTTGAAAAAGTAAATAAAAAGCTTACGAACACTCAATTATTTAATCAAAAAGTAATGAGTATTATGTCTCCTATGATGTATTTAATTATGAATGGTGTTTCACTTGCTATATATTTCATGGGCAGTATACTTATAAGCAAAGCATTACTCGCAGATAAAATTACATTATTTAGTAATATGGTAGTTTTTAGTTCGTATGCTATGCAAGTAATTATGTCATTCTTGATGTTAGCAATGATATTTATAATGTATCCTAGAGCTTCTATTTCTGCTGATAGAATTAATGAAGTACTTAGTACAAAAACAAAAATCAAAAATGGCAAAGTTAAAAAATCAGAAGAAACAGGCACAGTAGAATTTAAAAATGTTAGTTTTAAATATCCAGATTCAGATGAACCAGTTTTAGAAAATATATCATTTAAAGCAAATAAAGGTGAAACTATTGCTATTATAGGTTCAACTGGAAGTGGAAAAAGTACACTTGTTAACTTAATTCCAAGATTTTATGATGTTACAAGTGGTTCAATCTTAATTGATGGAATAGATGTAAAAGATTATGATTTAAATTCATTATATGATAGACTTGGCTATGTTCCACAAAAAGCAGTTATGTTTAATGGAACTATCAAATATAATGTTAGTTATGGTAAAAAATCTAATTATGAATTTACCGAAGACAAAATCAAAGAAGCAATAGATGTTGCACAAGCAAAAGAGTTTGTAGAAAAAATGCCAAAAAAATATGACTCAAATATTTCACAAGGAGGTACAAATGTATCTGGTGGTCAAAAGCAAAGATTATCAATTGCAAGAGCAATCGCAAGAGATCCGGAAATATATATATTTGATGATACATTTAGTGCTCTTGATTATAAAACAGATTATGTGCTTAGAAAAAAATTAAAAGAGTATACAAAAGATGCTACAAGTATAATTGTTGCTCAAAGAATAGGGACAATTAAAAATGCTGATAAGATAATTGTTTTAGATAAAGGTAAAACAGTTGGAATTGGAACACATAAAGAATTATTAAATAAATGCAAAGTATATAAAGAAATAGCATATTCACAACTATCAAAGGAGGAACTAGAAAATGAATAATGAAAACGAAGAAACTCCTAGAACAAGAATTCCAAGAGGACATGGACCAGGTTCATCATTTGAAAAACCAAAGAATTTTAAAGAAGCATTACTAAAGTTAAAAAAATATTTAAGTAAATTAATGCCGCTTATTATAGTAGCTGTACTACTATCAATGATAAGCAGTGTCTTATCAATTATTGGTCCAAATAAAATAAAAGATTTAACAAATGAAATTCAAGGTGGAATAGTAATTAATAAAGATAATTTAGAGTTACTCACAAAAGATATTACAAATGATATACAAGAAAATCTAATATTATCACAAGATTCATTAAAAGAGATAAGCATAGATGATCAAACAAAATATTATGAAATATTGAATACAATAACAAAAGAAAATACAATGGAAAAGGTAATAGAAATACCAGATTCAATAAAGTTATTGATATTTAAGGATACTACTATTGAAGGTATAAATATTACATCAAAAGATAAAGTAGAGCTGTTAAATATTATGAAAAATGTGGATATAAACGATCCTACTAAAATCTATAGTAAATTAGATACACTTTCAAGTAATGTAAATGAATTAATTAAACCTAATATGAATAGAAATAAGATAAAAAATATAACAATCTTCTTAGTATGTTTATATTTACTTAGTGCATTATTTAGTTATATAGAAAACTATCTAATGGTAGTTGCATCAAACAATTTTGCTAAATCTTTAAGAACAAAAATATCACAAAAGATAAATAAATTACCATTAAGATATTTTGATAGCCATAGTTATGGTGATATTTTATCAAGAGTTACGAATGATGTAGATACTATAAATATGTCTCTTCAAAATAGTTTAGGTACATTTATTGGTGCAGTAGCTTTATTTATTGGTTGTGTAATAATGATGTTTACTACAAATGTAATAATGGCTATTGCATGTATCTTATCTTCAATATTTGGTTTTGCTTTTATGAGCTTTATATTAAAAAAATCTCAAAAATATTTTGTAAGAAGACAAACTGAACTTGGTAAGTTAAATGGTCATATTGAAGAAATATATAGTTCACACAATGTTGTTAAAGTATATAATGGAGAAACTGAATCACTAGAAAAATTCAATGAACTTAACAATAAAGTTTATGACTGCAATAGAAAGAGTCAATTTTTATCTGGTCTTATGCCACCAATGATGGGATTTATAGGCAATTTTAGTTATGTTGCAGTTTGTATAGTTGGATCTTTGCTTGTTTTAAAAGGTAATATTACATTTGGTGTAATAATTGCATTTATAATGTATGCTAGATTATTTACTAGTCCACTTTCACAAATTGCACAAAGTATGACTCAACTTCAAACAGCAGCAGCTGCATCTGAAAGAGTATTTGAATTTTTAGAAGAAGAGGAAATGACAGATGAAAGTACTTTAACAGGACTTCTTGATCCTAAAAAAGTAAAAGGTAATATTGATTTTGAACATGTTAAATTTGGATACACAAAAGATAGAAAAATTATAAAAGACTTTAATTGTCATGTAAAGCCTGGTGAAAAGATAGCAATAGTTGGACCTACTGGTGCTGGTAAAACAACAATAGTTAACTTACTTATGAAATTCTATGAAGTAAATAGTGGTGAAATAAAGATAGATAATATGCCTATAAGTAATCTTACAAGAGAAAATATTCATGATTTATTCATAATGGTTCTTCAAGATACATGGTTATTTGAAGGTACTATAAGGGACAATATTAAATTTAATAAAGATAATGTTACTGATGAAGAAATATGGAACGCTCTTAAAGTAGTGGGTGTAGATCATTTTGTAAAATCACTTCCTAAAACATTAGATTATAAACTTGGTGATAATGAATCAATATCTGCAGGACAAAAACAATTACTTACGATTGCAAGAGGTATGATAAAAGATTCACCATTCTTGATACTCGATGAGGCAACATCTTCTGTAGATACAAGAACAGAAGAATTAGTTCAAGAAGCAATGGATAAATTAACTGAAGGAAGAACTTCGTTTATAATCGCACATAGATTATCAACAATCAAAAATGCTGATTTAATTCTAGTAATGAAAGATGGAAATATAATTGAAACTGGAAATCATGATGAATTGATAAAGCAAAATGGATTTTATGCAGAACTTTATAATTCACAATTTCAAAACTAATAAATATTAAGCATTCAAGTTTAACAGCTTGAGTGCTTTTTAAATAAAAATCTATTGTTAAAAAAATCATTATATGTTACAATATTTAATAGGATAGAGGGGAAGTAAAATATGTTAGGAAAGATACTTACAATTAACAAAAATAGTGCGATTGTAGCTATTAATAAAGCAAATGGTGCCCAAATAACAGATTTAATAAATTTGCATGTAGTATTTGAAGATCAAAATAAAAAAATATTAGGTGAAATAGATTCAATTGAACAAGATACTATTAAAATAACTTTCTTAGGAGAATTAACTTCTAATGATTTTATTGGTGGCTTAATTAAAAAGCCCAGTTTAGATGCCAAAATAAGAATTATTAATCCAGAAGAATTAAAGATACTTACTGGAGTTGAAAATAGAAGCATAAGACTTGGAGTATCTCCTCTTTATAATGACTTTCCATTAAATGTAAGTATAGATGAGTTATTTAGTAATCATACTGCTATATTTGGTAATACAGGTAGTGGTAAAACATATGGTATATGTAGAATCATTCAAAATATATTTCCTAAAGGTCAAATAATTCCTTACAAAGCAAATCTTTTTATATTTGATTCATATGGTGAATATATAAATGCTTTCTCAAGGTTACAAGAGAATAATCCATTTTATTCATTTAAAGTAATTACAACTAATTTAAAAAAGAATTATGAAAAATTGAATATTCCTGTATGCCTATTAGAACTTGAAGATGTATTGAATTTACTTGAAGCAACAAATTTTTCACAAATTGCTATGGTAGATACTGCACTTACTTATGTAAAAATGTTTGCTAGAAATGATAAAGAAGCAATGGATTTCAAAAATCATATCTTGGCAAAAGCTATAACTTCAATAATGTATACTAATCAAACATCTTCAAAGATAAGAGATCAAATTTTTGAAATATTAAGTGAAACTAATACAGCTGAACTTTCTCTTGAAACAGAAGTTCCAGGAATTGGATTTACAAGACAATTTAGAAATTGTTTCGATATAGATAGTGAAGGAAGATTTGCTGAAAGAAAAATAATTAGTGATTATATAAAAGGATTTATTGATGAAGATAGAAAATGGAATTATGATAGTACTGGAGTAAGCTATTCATTACATGATCTTGAAGTAGCATTAAACTTTACATTATACAGTGAAAGATATTTACTTAATGAAGCAATGTATGATTCTGCAATGAGTTTAAAAGTTAAATTACATGATTTAGCAACAAGAAGTAATAGTTCATTCTTTACTAATGAAGGATATATTACATTAGATGAATATATAAAAAGAATTCAAATTAATGGAAATAAAAAGAGTCAAATCGTAAATTTTAATTTAGAAGATGTAGATGATAGATTTGCTCGTTCTATAGTTAAGATATTTGGAAGAATGTTTATGAAATATACAAAGGGACTTGCAGAAAGAGCATCTTTTCCAATACATATGATTTTAGAAGAAGCTCACCGTTATGTTTTAGAGGGTGATGATAAAAAATTATTTGGTTATAACATATTTGAAAGAATTGCTAAAGAAGGAAGAAAATATGGACTTTTACTTGATTTAATTACTCAAAGGCCAACTGATTTAAATGAAAATGTAATAAGTCAGTGTGCTAACTTCTTAATATTTAAAATAAATCATCCAGCTGATCTTGAATATATAGCTAAAAGTGTACCTAATATGAGTGAAGATGTAGTAGAAAAGCAAAAGACACTTCAATCTGGTACTTGTGTAGCATTTGGTAGAATATTCAAAATACCAATGATTGTGAAGATGGAAAAAGCAGACCCACCTCCAACTAGTGCTAACTGTGAGATATATAATAACTGGATGGTAAAATTAAAAGAACAATAGAATTATAAAATATATAGAAAGGAAGGATAATTATGTATGATTTTGGTACTCACTTTGAAGTTGATTTAACTAAAAGCAAAACACCATCATCAAATGTATTTAGAGGTAAAACATATAGAATAAGTATATTATCTGATGTTTTAATAAGATTTGAATACAGTGAAACAGGATCATTTAATGATTATCCTACTTTTTTTGCTAGTAATAGATCTTTTGGTAAACCAAAAATAACAGTAGAAGAAGATAACAATGTATTAATAATCAAAAATGATATATTTATTTTAGAGTATAATAAAGAAAAACCATTTATAGGCAGTAAGTTAATGCCTGATCAAAATTTAAAAGTAACTATTGCTGGTACTGAAAAAATATGGTATTTTAATCATCCGGAAGTTAAAAACTTTAAAGGAACAGCTTATAGTCTTGATGATACTAAAGGTAATATAGATTTTGAAAAAGGATTATTTAGTTTAGATGGATTTACAACATTTGATGACTCTAGAACTCCAATACTTGATGCTCATGGAAATGTTTTATCTCCAAACTATAAAAATATAGATACATATTTATTTATATATAATAATGATTTTGGTATAGGACTTCGTGATTATTTTAATCTTACGTCTTTACCACCATTAATACCAAGATATGCTTTAGGAGTATGGTGGAATAAAAATGAAGCATATGGTGAAAAAGATATACAAAATTTAGTTTATAATTTTAAGAAATATGATTTACCAATGTCAGTTCTTTTATTAAATGAATGCAATAGAACTAAAAATAATTATTCACCAATAAGTTTTTCTTTTGATAAAACTAAATTGCCAAATCCAAGAGGACTAAGTGAGTTCTTACATAAAAATAAAATATATCTAGGAAGCAATATTAAAACAGAAGGATTAATAAGTGTAGAAGAGGAAAGTTACTTAGAATTTCAAAAATATTACAATAAAGATTTAAATAAAAACATTCCACTTAATGTATATGATCCTAAATTAGTTGATTCATATTTAAAAGGAATAATTAATCCATTCTTAGATAAAGGTGTAGATTTCTTATGGATGGATGATAATAATAAAGAAAATACTCTTCGTAGTTTTACAATGAATTATTTTCTATATAAGAACTTTAATTTAAATAAAGCAAAAAGAAATTTTATAATATCAAGAAATTTTGGAATATGTCCTCATAAATATTCTGCTCTTTATTCAGGCGAAACTTTAATTAGTTGGAAAACATTAAAACTTCTTCCATTCTTTAATTCAACAGCCGCTAATATAGGTGTTTCTTGGTGGAGTCATGATATTGGTGGTTACAAGGGTGGAACTGAAGATGCTGAATTATTCATGAGATATGTTCAACTTGGAGTATATAGTCCAATATTAAGACTTTCAAGTGATACAGGTAAATACTATAAAAGAGAGCCATGGAAATGGGATGCTAAAACCTATAAAATTGTTCATGATTATTTAAAAATAAGACATAGACTTATACCATATATATATAGTGAAGCTAAAAAGTATTCATCATTTGGTTCACCATTGATACAACCACTTTACTACAAATATCCAGAAACATATGATGAACCACTTTATAAAAATGAATTCTATTATGGTAGTGAATTATTCGTGTGTCCAATTACAACACCTAAAGATGAAATAATGAATAGAGTTGTACATAGAATATTCTTACCTAATGGAGTATGGTATGACTTTAAAACTGGTAAGAAATTTACTGGTGGTAATAGATATGTGACATTCTATAAAGATGAAGATTATCCAGTTTATGCTAAAACAGGAGCAATAATTCCACTTGCTAAATTAGATCCACAAAATATAAATGATACAAGTGCTCCTAAAACACTTGAAATACAAATATTTCCAGGAAGAAGTAACACATATAAAATGTATGAAGACGATGGAACTTCTTCAATGTATAAAGAGGGATATAGCTTTACAACTGAAATAAATTATTACTATAAAGAAGATGATTTTTCAGTATCAATTGAACCAATTGAAGGAAAACTTGGTATCATCCCAGAAAAACGAAACTACATTATAAGATTTAGAAATACAAAATTTACTGATGGAGTACAAGTGTTCCAAGATGAAGTAAATGTTAAATGTAAAAGATATACAGATGAAAATGACTTTGTTATTGAATTTAATGATATAAACACTACAAGTAAAGTATTCGTATATTGTAAGGGTAAAGATATAGAAATTGACGCGAATAGAGTTATTAATGAAGATTTAGAAGGTATCATAACAGATTTAAAAATAAAAACATCACTAAAAGAAGAAATAGATAAAATAATATTTAGTGATTCAAATATCAAAGCAAAAAGAATTGCTATTAGGAAGTTAAGAAGAAAAGGATTACCATCAATTTTCATAAGAATGTTTATGAAGTTACTTGAATATATTGAAGAAGTATAGTATAATGAACCTATATTTCAGTGATGAAAAGAGTAGTAAATATACATTTATTTATAGAAAGTTAGTGGTTGATGAAAACTAATAAATATATTATTTGAAGGTAGCTTGGGAGTTATATATCTGAAATAGTAGTAAGATATATTGTTAGTTGCATTAAGACTAAGAGGATAGTAGAAATACTATTAAATTAAGGTGGTACCACGGCTTTTCGTCCTTATAGTTGTTTACAATTATAAGGCTTTTTTTATTTTTGGAGGGATATATTGAAAACAAATTTGCCAATAATTAAGGGTAAAGGATTTGTCATGGATGAGCTTAAGGAATCTGATTATCTTGAGTATTATTTTATGACCTGTTCCTTCGAAAACACAAGATATTTAAGCTTTGGACCGATTAATTCAATAAATGAGGCTCGTTTGGCTCTTAAAAGCTTTTATTTAAACCGCAAGGCCTTAGGTCTTCCTGGTGTTTATGCAATTAGGAAGCATTTTAATGGGGAAATGATTGGTATTATTGAATACCACACCTATTATTACAATACTAATTGTGCGGAGCTTGGCTTTATGCTAAGAGAGGACTATCAGCATCAGGGAATAATGCATCAGGCCCTACGTCATATGGTAAAAATTGGTTTTGAGGAGCTTAAGCTTTCTAAAATATTAGTAAGCTATGTTGATCTTAATTTAGCCTCTAAAAGGCTTGTTGAGGATTTAGGATTTCGCTATGAAAGCACAAGGTATGGTGCTTTTCTAACTCATGATACGCACGAAAAGAGAAACATCATTTATTGTAGTATGTATTTAGAAGAATACGAGGTGATGTATGCAAATGAAGATTGATTCATGGTATCGTAAAATAATGGATATGATGAGTAGAATATCTCACCTATATGGTCTTGAGGAACATTTTTTTGAATCATTTGATAATGGCTTTAGCTATTTATATGAGAAGGAAGATATAAAATATTTTGTATCATATTGTGGTTTCTATGCAAATGAACAGCTTAATATGCTTCTTAAGGCATTTTCTAAAGGCTTAAATCTTAGTCTTGAGGTAAATAATAATAAAATTAGCTTTAATGATATTTATCTAGGTGAATTTTTACCAAATTCATTTACAATATCAATTAAGGCTTTAATTGAAATTATTAAAGGTCAAGGTCGAGATTTAACAAATAAGGAATTTGCTCATTTGTATTTAATTGCAGATAGCGATGAAAATGCAAAATTAGCTCTAAGAGCAATCAATATTTGTCGTCTTGGAGGCTTGATTTCTTATTTTGATTACTCCAAATCATTGGAGGATTCTGTTTTAAAGGCAGAAAGCTTAAATAGTCTATTTATTGCCCGTGTAAATGGTGAGAATTTAACCATTTTAAATACACAAACAGGCAATGAAGAGGAAATAAATATTAATGAAATATATCCTTACATTATTTCCTATGTCAAAGGAAAATCTAAATGTAGCAGCTGTAAGGATAAGGAGGAATAATTATATGAAACGTGTTATGCTAAAGGATATTAATCTTGGTGAGGTAAATCATGTTGCTGGTTTTGTTGAAACCATTCGTAATAAAAAGGCAATGTGCTTTATTGTCTTAAGAGATATCTCTGGTAAGCTTCAGCTTACAATCGAAAAGGAAAAGCACCCTGAGCTTTGTGATACTCTAGATAAGATTACAGTTGATTCTGTAATTGAGGCTACTGGTCCTATTTTAAAGAGTGAATATGTTAAGCTAAATGGAATGGAAATGTATCCGGATACAATTACAATTGATAGTATTGCAGCCCCATCTCCAATTGTCGCACCTAAGGGCGAGGAAACCAATATTGACCTTCGTCTTGATTATCGTTGGATTGATCTTCGTACTGATAAGAATACCCTAATGTTTAAGGTCCAATCTTACTTTACATCTAAGTGCCGTGAGTTCTTAATTAACAACGACTTTAT
>ENA-OPLO01000437-OPLO01000437.1-human-gut-metagenome-genome-assembly--contig:-NODE-437-length-14062-cov-1.988720_pt1 | contig 14062 bp, 8 predicted proteins | sample MGYA00241818_ERZ501721 | MGnify/ENA primary metagenome ERZ501721 (study PRJEB25962, sample SAMEA2042096) | human gut metagenome | biome: human gut; feature: human-associated habitat; material: faeces... | reverse complement strand
CGCGATGTCTATACGCTGGGTGTAGGTGGACGTTATTATTTCGACAAGATTGGCGTGTATCTGGGTGCCGATGTCAATGTGGACCGTTGGGATTGGGGACATGATTTGGATGATACCAAGTTCTCTTTCGGTCTGGAAGCCGGTTATGCGTTCTTCCTGACCCGCACGGTGACCATCGAACCTGCAGCTTACTGGAACGTCAATAGCGACCGTTCTAAATTCGGTCTGAAGGTAGGTTTCGGATTCTATTTCTAATCTTATTTTCCTGCTACTGCAAGTTTTTTTGCAGTGCCGCTGTAAATGTGTTGCAGTGGCACTGCATAAATGTTTGCAGCAGTACTGCAAAAGATATGCAGTGGTTTTGCAGTAACGTTTTGCTTAGAGCAATGCTGCATATTTTCTAACTTGTTTCAAGCGCTCCATGAGTGTTTGGTCACTTTCAGCCAATTGCATGTTATAGTCTAGCTGCATTCGCATCAGCAAGCCGGCACTGATTCCCAAGGCTGCTTCAAAGAGCAATGCTGTAGATGTTGTGAGGGGACGTCGACAGTTCAAGATGTCGTTTAGTACCTTATATGAGATGCCGGTTTGTGCAGCAAGCTTAGTTTGGGGTAATTTTCTATTTCCCACCTCTTCTTTGAGTAATTCACCCGGATGTATAGGGCGTTGACATTTATAATTTCCCATATTCATAATCATTTATAGTGGTTCGATAATTCCAGGATATTACATATTGTCACTACGGTTTCAGATGTACTCTGCTTTACTGTGAATTCTATGCGGTATTGGTCATTTACTCTAATGGAAGAAATACCTGCTTTATCTCCTTTCAATACTTCGTAATGAAACGACCGAATGGCGTAAAGCTCTTCGATATTTTGAACGTATTCCAAGGTCTTTATGCGCAATTGATATCGTTTCACCATTTGAGGCTGAAAGCGATATTTCTTATCCTTTGTTTTTCCTTCCTCATATAGTTGTTGCAAATATTCCTTATCAAAGTGTATTTCCATTGTTTTTAGATTGTTTTCATTGTGCAAAGGTAATGTATATCTCCAATATTCCACTATAAAAGTGGATATTTGTTGGTTGCCTGGATAACGTGAAACTTTTTATATGTTAATGAAAGTAGAGGCTGGTTTTGAACATTATAGCAAAAATCCTTATATTTATACTCGAAGTATGAATCCTAAAAGCAAAATGCCATGAATAGAGTTTGTATTACCTTATTGCTTTGCTGCTTGTCATCTTGCCGAATGAATAAGACGGAACGCATGGAAATGTCTGAAGATTCCATAGATACAGTAAGGATAGACCAAGGGGTGGGAAAAAAAACAGTGAGCGATAGCCTCAAGATAGGGATTGCGGATGATGGTGACTACTTGCAAAGACAATTGCTTGCCATTCACGAAGAACTGAGAAAAAGATTGAATAATACACCATATACACACATTCAGAGGAATGTGACCGGATATGGGGTGGGGTTGCATTGCATCGATATAGATTTGATGGTGAATACTCCCGAGCGGCAGAAAGAGTTCCGGGAGAAGATAATGGACGCCCCCGTTTTCTGTTTTCATGGTGTAGAAGTCCCCGTCATCAACGAGAGAGTAGGCAGGAATCATATTCGTGGCATCCATATCCGTCCCGAATATCCAGTCTTTTCAACGAAAGCGCCTCATGCGACATTCATCCTCAGCAATCACAGTGGCGGAGATTTGACCTGCGGCGAGCATTACTACCTGACGTTCGAAGACGAAAAAGGTACCTGGCGGGAATTGCCGATAAACGCTGCCTTTTGGGACATCGCCTATGTGCTGCGGGATGGGGAGGAAAGGGTTATGAAAGCCTCTCTTTATCCGGATGTGCATCCCAACAAGCCGGGACGCTACCGTTACTTTTATGAGATAACCATCAAGAGGAAACCTGTCTTGATGATGGCTGAGTTCAGATTGACGGACAATGAGGAAGAATGGAGAACGGCGGAAAAGACATCTCTTCCCCCTTATATTTCGGATGCAGGGAAGGGCGGAAGCCCACAATTGATAACGGAAGAGCCAATGGAGGAACCGGTCTATAAAGTAGTGGAAGTGATGCCCGAGTTTCCGGGAGGTATGAAAGCCTTAATGGATTTTATTCAAAAGAATATCCGTTATCCGGAAGAAGCCCGTAAGAATGGCATTCAGGGAAGAGTTGCTGTCAGCGTGGTGATTGACGAGAATGGTCGTGTGACGGCCCCCGTTATTATGCGCAGCAGGTATCCTGCCTTGGATGAGGAAGCATTACGGATTGTAGAATTGATGCCACAATGGAAACCGGGGATGCAGCTGGGTAAAGCCGTGAAGGTGGAATTTACTTTTCCGGTTACTTTTAAATTGGAGTAGTAGCACCCGGTAAGATTAAGCACAAAGACACGGAGGCATAGAGTTTTATTCTTTTTCCTTGAATTTAATATCTCTGTGTCTCCGTGCCTCTGTGTTCTATTTAAGGAAGCGAGGGGTGTAATTTCTCTTGCAAGAATTGTCCCGTATAACTTGCCGCACACTTCGCCACTTCCTCCGGTGTACCGGTAGCTACGATGTTTCCTCCTTTGTCCCCTCCTTCGGGCCCCAGGTCTATCACATGGTCCGCACACTTCACCACATCCAGATTATGTTCGATGATGACAATGCTGTGCCCGCGGCGTATTAGGGCATCGAAGGCTTCGAGCAGTTTCTTGATGTCATGGAAGTGTAGTCCGGTGGTCGGTTCATCGAAGATGAACATGGTCGGGTCTGCTTTCTCCTGGCTGAGGTAGAAGGCGAGTTTCACGCGCTGGTTCTCTCCACCGGAGAGGGTGGAGGAGGCTTGCCCCAGTTTGATATATCCCAAACCTACATCCTGCAAGGGTTGCAGCTTCTTCACAATCTTTTTCTGTCCGTGTTGCGTAAAGAATTCGATGGCTTGGTTTACGGTCATCTCCAATACGTCGTAGATATTCATGTCGTGGAACTTCACTTCCAGCGTGTCCGCCTTGAAGCGTTTGCCGTGGCAGGATTCGCATTCCAGTACAAGGTCTGCCATGAATTGCATCTCCACCGTGATGGTGCCTTCACCCTTGCATTCCTCGCAACGGCCGCCTTCGCTGTTGAAGCTGAAGTATCCGGCACTGTATCCCATCTGCTTGGCAAGCGGTTGGTCCGCCCATAGTTTACGGATTTCATCGTAGGCCTTGATGTAGGTCACGGGGTTACTTCTCGATGACTTCCCGATAGGATTCTGGTCAACAAACTCTACATTGCGCAGGTTCTGCAAGTCTCCTCCAATGGAAGTGAACTCGCCTGGACGTTCGTTGCATTCATCCAACTCTCGTTTCAGGGCGCGGTAGAAGATGTCGCGTACCAGCGTACTCTTGCCCGAACCGCTGACACCGGTGACTACGGTCATTACATTCAGCGGGAACCGTGCCTCTACACCCTTCAGGTTGTTTTCGCGCGCGCCTTTTATTTCTATGTAGTTGTTCCACGGGCGGCGGTGTTCCGGCAGGGGGATGGTTTCTTCGCCCAGCAGATAGCGCACGGTATAGCTGTCACTGTCTTTCTGAAGGTCTTTCATATCTCCTTGGTAGACGACCTTCCCTCCCAGGCGGCCTGCCCGGGGACCGATGTCGATGATATAGTCGGCAGCACGGATAATCTCTTCATCGTGTTCCACTACCACTACCGTATTGCCCAACTGTTGCAGCTGGCGGAGCACGTGTATCAGTTTGTCCGTATCGCGGCTATGCAGGCCGATGCTCGGTTCGTCAAGAATATACAGGCTGCCCACCAGACTACTTCCCAGCGAGGTGGCGAGGTTGATTCGCTGGCTTTCACCGCCGGAGAGCGAGTTGCTGAGACGGTTCAGTGTAAGATATCCCAAACCCACATCCATGAGGAAGTTGATGCGGTTGGTAATTTCCGTTAAGATCCGTTTGGCGATGGCTGTGTCATGTGCATCTAGTTCTAGAGTGCGGAAGAATTCTTTTAAGTCGTGAATAGGTAAGTCAACCAGTTGAGAGATGGATTTTCCACCTACTTTTACATAACCGGCTTCTTTTTTCAAGCGTGTTCCGTGGCAGACAGGACAAATAGTTTTTCCCCTGTATCGTGCCAGCATCACACGATATTGTATTTTATATTGGTTTTCTTCCAGCATTTTGAAGAAAGAATCTATACAGGCCTTATTTCTAGGTCCATGCCATAAATAATCTTTTTGTTCCTGTGTCAGTTCATAATAAGGGGCGAAGATGGGGAAATCGTGGGCGGGAGCTTCATGAATGAATTCCTGTAGCCATTCCCCCATCTTTTCACCACGCCAGCAAAGGACAGCTCCGTCATATACACTCAGAGCACGGTTTGGAATCACCAGATGTTCATCTATACCTATCACTTTACCGAAGCCTTCGCATTCGGGACAAGCGCCGAGAGGGGAATTGAATGAAAACATTTGGTCATTCGGTTCTTCGAATTTAATTCCGTCGGCCTCGAATTTAGTGCTGAAAGAGAACAGCTGCGTACTTCCGTCAGCAGAGTAGAAGCGGAGGAGGCAATTCCCGTCTCCCTCGTACATGGCCGTTTCGGCAGAATCGGTGAGGCGGCTGATACTGTCTTTGCTATCATCGGCTGTCATGCGATCTACCAGCAGATAGATGTTTTGTTTTTTATCTTCGGCAGCTGTTTGTTGCAGAAAATCTTCTATACGGACTATTTCACGGTTCACCTCTATACGGGTAAATCCTTGTTTCAAGTCCATTTCCAGTTGCTGGAGCAGTGTACGGCCTTCACGGGGCATCATAGGAGTGAGAACCGTGTATTTCGTTCCTTTAGGAAAGGAAAGCATACAGTTTACAATATCTTCAATGCTATGTTTTTTCACCAGTTGCCCGCTAATGGGGGAATAAGTCTTCCCCATGCGTGCATAGAGCAGTCGCAGATACTCATATATTTCGGTGGAAGTACCCACGGTGGAACGAGGATTGCGGCTGTTCACTTTTTGCTCTATGGCGATAGCGGGTGGTATACCTTTGATGAAATCACACTCAGGCTTGCTCATGCGGCCCAGAAATTGACGGGCGTATGATGACAGGCTTTCTACATAGCGTCGCTGACCTTCAGCGTATAATGTATCAAAAGCCAAGGATGATTTTCCGGAACCGGATAGTCCCGTGATGACGACCAGCTTGTTGCGTGGAATGTTTACATCGATGTTTTTGAGGTTGTTTACCTTTGCTCCTTTTATGGATATATAGTTACTTTCTGACATTCTTTATTGAATTTGGTTTAATATGCAAAGATAATTATAAGTTTTCTTATCTTTGCAAGCGTATTAAACAAGAATAACAAAATGAGAGCAAAAACTATTCTTCTTTTATTGATAGCACTACTTTTTACTTCTGTCGTCAGTGCTCAGACACGTTATCCTAAACGTGAGTTCCGCGGTGCATGGATTCAGTGTGTGAATGGACAGTTCCAGGGAATGCCGACAGAGAAGATACAGCGGCTGTTAATAAATCAACTAAACAGTCTGCAGGGCGCAGGCATTAATGCGATAATTTTTCAGGTACGTGCAGAAGCAGATGCCTTGTATAAATCTTCTTATGAGCCGTGGAGCCGCTTTCTTACAGGAGTGCAGGGCAGAGTGCCTTCACCTTACTGGGACCCGATGCAGTTCATGATTGATGAATGCCATAAGCGTGGAATGGAGTTCCATGCCTGGATTAACCCTTACCGTGCCAAGACAAAGGGAACTACTGCCTTATCACCCATTCATCCGTATAATAAGAATCCGGAACGTTTCGTGAATTATGCTGGTCAACTTTATTTTGATCCGGCTTTGCCCGAAAACCGTAAATACATTTGCAAGATTGTGCGCGATATTGTTACCCGTTATGATGTGGATGCCATTCATATGGATGATTATTTCTATCCTTATCCCAACCCGGGCGAAGATTTTCCTGATCATGTCAGTTTTGCGCAATATGGTCGCGGATACAGTAATAAAGCCGATTGGCGCCGTGACAACGTGAATGTGCTGATAAAGGAAATTCACGAAACTGTGCGCGAGTGTAAGCCGTGGGTGAAGTTCGGTGTTTCTCCTTTTGGTATCTACCGCAACAAGAAAAATGATCCGAATGGAAGTGATACACGCGGTCTTCAGAATTATGATGATTTGTATGCAGATGTGCTGATGTGGATTAATAATGGTTGGGTAGATTATAATATCCCTCAGATTTATTGGGAAATAGGTCATCCTGCTGCCGATTATGACAACTTGATACATTGGTGGGCAAAACATGCCGCTTCGCGTCCGTTATTTATCGGTCAGGATGTGATGCGTACGGTGAACAAGGCGGATGCCCGTAATCCGTTACAAAACCAGATGCCTGCCAAAATGAAGTTGCAACGGTCGCTTCCTACCGTGCAGGGAAGTTGTCAATGGTATGCTGCTGCAGTGGTGGATAATGCCGGCAATTACCGCACTATGCTGGAGAAGGAGTATCATCGTTATCCGGCTTTGATTCCTGAATCTCCTTTTATGGACGATAAGGCTCCAGGTAAAGTAAAGAAGGTGAAGATGGTATGGACGTATGAAGGTCCGGTACTCTTCTGGACAGCTCCGAAGGCAAAGGACGAGATGGACAAAGCTGTACAATATGTGGTTTATCGCTTTGATAAAAAAGAAAAAGTCAATTTGGATGATGCTTCCCATATTGTAGCCATTACCCGTGACCATTTTTATCCATTACCTTATAACGATGGAAAAACGAAGTACCAGTATGTAGTGACAGCGTTGGATCGTTTGCACAATGAGTCGAAGGGTACTAAAAAGAAAGTAAAACTGTAAGAAGCGGGAGTGTTTCTTTAATTTTAGATTTTATTTTTACTGCCACTGCCTGGGTATTATATTCACGTCCTATCGATGAATAAAGAATTCCGGGGCAGTGGCAGTTGATTTGTATGCCGCCTGTTTTCCGGGTGCTATATTGTTTATGTTGAAATCAGGAAAAGGTTATAACATCTGTAATCCATCTATTGCGGCTTTATCTAATCAGTGATGACAAAGAGTTGATGATTATTTCCGGAGCCGATCATACGGATTTTTTTGATGATTTCCCATAATCGTCCTATTCTCAGTAAAGCAGGAACCCTGCCACTCCGCAAAGTATAATCATTAATATAGGATTGATTTTGTATTTCCGTGTACCTATAAAGGTTACTAGAAAAATAATTATACTGATGATGAATTGATACAAATCTATTTGATAACTGCCGAAGTTTTCAGCATTCATCAAGACGAGTGCAGCTGCTGCCAGCAGACCTACTACTGCCGGACGCAACCCTTTGAATACGGCTTCTACAACCGGATGCTTTTGGTATTTCAAGAAGAACCGGCTGATGATTACCATTAATATGAACGATGGAAAAACTACAGCAAAAGTAGCAATGCAAGAACCGAATATAGCCCAGCTTTCATTGTAGCCTGCATTCAATACCGCAGTATATCCCACATAAGTAGCAGAGTTGATGCCAATGGGACCCGGTGTCATTTGGCTGATAGCGATGATATCTGTAAATTCGCTGGCACTGATCCAATTATATCTTGTTACTACTTCTCCTTGTATCATGGACAACATGGCATAGCCTCCTCCGAAACCGAAGAGCCCTATTTTACAGAATGTGTAGAATAAATATAGAAAAATCATTTGGATGAATATTTATGTTTGTACTTGCCATATATAAAACCTCCCACGCCCGCTATTATGATAATGTAGACTGGAGACACGTCCAATACCCAGATAAGCAATGCGGATACTATTGGTATCCAGACAGTGTAACGGTTTATCTTGGCGGATTTTGCCATGGAGAAAGTGGGAGCTGCAATAAGGGCTACTACCGCCGGGCGAATTCCCTTGAATATATTCTCTACAATTGGGTATTGTTTGAACTGTTGAAAGAACAAGGCAATTGCCAATATGATAAAGAAAGAGGGGAGTATTGTGCCTAAAGCCATTGCCAATGCTCCACGGAATTTACGCAATTTATATCCGATAAATATGGCAATATTTACAGCAAATATTCCGGGTACAGACTGAGTGAGGGCTAATAAATCAATAAAATCCTCTTTGTCAATCCATTTTCGTTTGTCCACTATTTCATCTTGAATTAGGGGAACCATAGCATATCCTCCGCCAATAGTAAATAGTCCTATTTTTAGGAAGATAAGAAATGATTGTAAATAGAAATTCATTTTTTTAATTTTGTTTCATATAAGTGCTTGGTGGAACTCCGTAGTATTTCTTAAATGTATCCGTAAAATATTTGGGATCACTGAATCCCATCATATCCGAAACTTCGGATACGGTATAACGTTTGCTTTTCAATAAAATGCTAGCTTCGTTCATACGTACTTTACGTATAAAGTCACTGGGCGAATCATTGGTTAAGGCCTTTATTTTATTGTATAAACTACTCCGGCTCATATTCATTGCATCACATAGGTTTTCTACGTTCATTTCTTTGTTTATACTACTTTTTATGATGTCGGTAGCTTTTAAAAGAAATTCCTGTTCCAAACTGACCGTCGGATCATCTGATACCTCGTCTGCATTGAATTTGAATTGTGAGAAACGCTTTTTCATGATTTCCCTGTTCGCCAGAACGTTGGTTATGTTTGCTTTCAGTACTTCCATGTCAAATGGTTTGACTATGTATTTATCGGCTTTGGTCTGTAAGCCTTTGATAATACTTTCTTTATCGTTCAATGCGGTCAGCAATATGATAGGTATATGACTGGTTTCAATATTACTTTTCAATATATTGCACATTTTGTTTCCATTCATGATAGGCATCATTACATCCGACAGTATCAGATCAGGTTGTCGCTCTTTGATAAAATCCAGTGCTTCTTGCCCGTTTCCTACATCAGACACATGATAATCTTCCGATAGTGTATGCAATAGGAAAGTACGCAATTCCATATTATCTTCCACTATCAGAATGGAAGCGGCATGTGTTTTGACCGGCTTGTTTTTGATCTCTTTCACCAGTTCTTCCGGATTGCCTTCGATGACAGGCAGCGGGTCAATTACATCAGCTTTTTTGAATATACGGTAGTTGTATTTCCGACTTTTGATAGGGAATGCCAGTTTGAAGGTAGTTCCTACATTCTCTATACTGCTCATTGATATTTTGCCGGCATGGCTTTTTATCAGTTTGTAGGTAAGCAGCATGCCGATGCCGCTTCCTGTGATTTGCAGATTGATGGCATTATTCCCTCTGAATAGGCTTTTGAACATTTTCTTTTGTTCATTGGCGGGGATCCCGATTCCTGTATCTGTAATAGTGATGAACCAATGACTTTTATTTTTCTGAGTTTGCACAGTGACATTGCCCCCCTGACAGGTATATTTCAAGGCATTTGTCATCAGGTTACGGATAATGGAATCCATCTTGTTTCTGTCCAGCCATACTTCCTGGCTTTCGAAATTAGTTTCAAATATGATATTTATCTGTCTTTTGCGGGCATATAAATTGAACTGTTCCAAATAGTTTTTGATATAGTTGTTCAATTCGTATCGGGATACATATACAGTGGAGGTATACAGTTCCTCTTTTTCAAAATTAATCAGATTACTGGCTAACTCAGACAGATTGTCTGTATTTTGTATAGCTAGGTTGATATTGATTCTTCCCTGTTCGGACAGGTTTTCGTTTTTAAGAATCTCTCCCAAAGGAGCTTTTATCAAAGTCAGCGGTGTACGTATATCATGCGCCGTGTTGATAAAGAACCGGATTTTTTCTTTTGAATTGTTTCTGTCTTTCCTAAGCCACAAATAACGTAAGACAATTACTCCGACCAGTATAAAAATGATCAGATAAAGAATGCCTGCCCAAAAAGTAGCCCACCAAGGTGGGGTTACGGTTATGAAAAGTGAACGTTCTTCTAACAAATGGTGATCATCCATCAGGATGGCTCTCACTCTTAATTTATACTTACCGGGACCGATATTAGTGTAACGTATGCGGTTATCGTTCGTGAGTGAAGTCCATTCATCATAAAACCCTTCCAGTTTCCAGGAATAGACGATGTTGGAGGGATTATCATAATTGATGGAAGACACATCCAATGAAAAAATATTCTGGTCGTAATTCAGTATGATATGCCGGGTATCATCAATTTCTTCTTTTAAAGGGGAACCTTTTTCACCGGGCATTACTTTCTGATAGAGCAGTCGGAAATTATCAAATACCATTTTGGATTTGAATTGATGAGGCAGCGTGACGGTATCTGCCAGTTCAATGGCTCCGTCTCCACATCCGAAAATAAATTTTTTATCGCGTGTATGTACTCCGGCAGCTTGGTTAAAGCTGGTAGACATCAACCCTTGTTCTTTTGTCCAGTTAGAGAATATTTTTTCTTTTGTTTTGAAACGGGTCAACCCTTTTTCTGTACTAATGATCAAATCGTCTTCCAGAGCAGACAGTATGCAATGAATATTATTAGATATCAGAGCTGAATTATTGACATGGTAATTAGTTACTTTTTCTGTATAATTGTTGTAAATCCATATACCGGAACCATGTGTACCAATGAAAGTGATGTTCTTTTTACTTTGATAAATAGTATTTATGCAGCCTAGTTCGGAGTCTAGATTCACCGCTTTGAGCTCTTGATTGACCTTATTGAACTGATACAATCCATTGATAGTTCCTATCCATAAATTGTGGGCGTCCTTATTGGTGATATAGGTGATAGGGAAATCCATTTTATAACAATGCATTTCCTTTGTATCCATATCATAACTTTTTAAATTGTAATATCCTCCGGCCCAAATCAGATTATCCCAATCCTTATAAATACAACGAATATATTTATCCGGTTTTATGGTGTCATCATTTAATGTCTGGGGAATAAAATATTGTGTGGTCATGTTTTTCTTATCTATTTTGTACATTCCCGACATATATCCTCCTACTAAAATAATTCCTGGCCGGGATTCACATATAGAGATAAATACATGATTTTGATTAGGTGTGTCATGCTGATAAGTTGATAATAAATTCGTCCATTGTTTGGTGGAAGGACGGTAGCAACATACGCCATTATTGGTCGCATACCAAATATCTCCTTCAGAATCTTCCAATATATAGTTCACTTGGTTATCTATCAGTGAGTTGGGATTGTCGTAAGAGTGCTGTATCCATTTATATCCGGGATATTTCTCGGAATACACAGTAATTCCTATAGGATAGACTGCCATCCATAATTTTTGATCATCATCAATATAGATATCATTAATGATATTACCGTTCATTTTATTGGAATGGTTGTGGTCGGCATTTAGAAAATTTGTCAATTCGTAAGTGCCCAAGTTTAATTTATATACGCCTGCGCCATTAGTTGCTATTAGCACCTCGTTTTCATTTTCTTTACTTGCTATGATAGAGTTGACATTAATGTCTTGTAGTCCGTTGTGTACATCAATCAGTTGGCGGCTATGGATATTGTATAGATAAATACCATCCAGCAAGGTACCTATTACTAGCATTTGGGTTTCCGGATGAAAATAGATGTAGTTCACTATATGAAAATTATCCAGTTCCGGATGCTTGATTGTTTCTAATCGGCCATGATTCAGTTTTGCACAGTAAATCTTGTGGCTGGATGCCAGAAAATATTGGTTGTTCGTAGATTTTGCAATATATGTGATTTCTTCCTTGATAGGACTTTCCAGTTGAATAAGTTCATGGGTATCTATGTCGAAAAGATATTGTTTGTTTTTAGTGCAAAGCAATATATTGTTGTCTTTGGAGTCAAGAAATGAAGCGGTGAGCGGCAGTCCGCTGTTGCTTTTGTCCTTACTGGCAAAATCGCAAACTAGTTCAAATTTATCTTGTAAGGAATTGTACCTGAATAGATGACCGGTTTTTCCTATCTCCCAAACCACTCCTGCCGTATCTGTTTGCAAAGTGTTCAAGTTAGGAAAAAAGTTCAATAGTTTTCCGTTGGCTGTTAAGCTATAGTGTGTGTATTGTTTTCCGTTGTACCTGTCTATTCCTTCGTGAGTGAGAAACCACATATAGCCCTTTTTATCTTTTCGTATAGATAAAACTCTACGGCTGCTCAAACCATTCTGAGTATCCAGATACTGGTATAGTTGAGCAACGGCAGGTGTTACCAAAATAACAAAAAGGCATATAAGTAAAAGAATTCTTCTCATATTATTAGGAGGCAAAATCCTTACAAAGTTCGTAATTTCCCTTAACATATCAAAATCTGTTATATACAAAAAAAGCGGTAATCAGTATGACTCACCGCTTTTTTAGTAAATATAACAAATCGTTTTTATTTTTTGTTCATCTCAATCCATTTTCTAGCATTGACAAATGCTTCCATCCATGGAGTAATCTGATCGTTCTTTATTCTATCAGCCGGATAATAAGCATTTTGCCATGGGAAACAAGAGCGTTCCAGATGAGGCATCATGGCCAAATGGCGACCGTCAGGACTGGCCAGACCGGCTACGCTGTAATCTGAACCGTTCGGATTGCCGGGATACTCATCGTATGAGTATTTCAATACAACATTGTATTTATCTTCATGATATGGCAGTGAGAATTTACCTTCTCCATGGGCTACCCAGATGCCAAGCTTGCTTCCGCTTAACGAACCGAACATGACGCTTCTATTCATAGGAACAGTAACACCTACAAACTTGGATTCGAATTTATGTGAATCATTGTGCAGCATTTTCGCTTTCTTGGTGAAGTCTGGGTTAATCAGGTTTAATTCTATCATCAGCTGGCAGCCGTTACATACGCCCAATGACAATGTATCTTTGCGTGCATAGAAGTTATCCAATGCAGCTTTGGCTTTGGGATTGAACAAGAAAGCTCCGGCCCATCCTTTGGCAGAACCTAAAACGTCCGAATTAGAGAACCCACCGCAGAATACGATGAAATTGATGTCCTCTAATGTCTCACGTCCGCTGACCAGATCGGTCATTGTTACATCCTTCACATCAAATCCTGCCAAATAGAGCATGTAGGCCATTTCGCGTTCGCCATTGGTTCCTTTTTCACGGATAATAGCCGCTTTGATACCTGTCGGAGTACGACGGTCGGGGTTAAGGCCGAATTGTGAAAGTTTGCCGGTGAATGATTTGTCGAATACAAATTCCAAAGGTTGTTTCTTGTAGTTCTCGAAACGTTTTTTGGCGCAGCCGTTCATGCTCTGCTTGCGGTCTAGCAAGTAAGAGGTAGAATACCATACATCGCGCAGATAGTCTATGCCGAGCTGGTAAGTCGCATCTCCCTTTTCTACCAGGATATGCCGTTCTTCAGTCGGTTTACCTAATTTTACGTAGCCTATGCCTGCGTCTTCCAAGATCTTTTTCACTTCTTCTTTGTGCTTATCTTTTACCTGGATAACAATACCCGGATTTTCGGCGAACAATATCTTGATAATGTCATCTTCCTTAATCTTGTTCAGGCTGATTTCCATACCACCTTCCATATTCGAGAAGCACATTTCAAGCAGTGTAGTAATAAGACCACCGGCAGAAATATCGTGACCGGCCATAATCAGACCTTTATTTACTAATTCTTGTACAGCCAGGAATGCGTCGCGGAAATATTCAGGATTTTGTACAGTCGGTACATCGTCACCTACTTTGTTCAGTGATTGTGCAAAAGCAGAACCTCCCAGACGTAACTTGTCAAAACTGAAATCAATATGGTAGATAGTGCTCTTTTCATCATTTACCAATACAGGAGAAACCACTTTCTTCACATCCGAAACTTCACCGCCGGCAGAAACGATGACAGTTCCCGGACTGATGATCTTTTCACCGTTAGGATATTTCTGAGTCATAGACAAAGAATCTTTTCCGGTCGGTACATTGATTTGCAATGAGCAGCAGAAATCGGAAAGGGCTTTTACGGCAGTGTACAGGCGGGCGTCTTCACCTTCCTGTGCGCGGCATGGCCACATCCAGTTGGCAGACAAGGAAATGCTGTCCAATCCTTCCGCCATCGGGGCC
>ENA-OPLO01000436-OPLO01000436.1-human-gut-metagenome-genome-assembly--contig:-NODE-436-length-14065-cov-7.599358_pt1 | contig 14065 bp, 16 predicted proteins | sample MGYA00241818_ERZ501721 | MGnify/ENA primary metagenome ERZ501721 (study PRJEB25962, sample SAMEA2042096) | human gut metagenome | biome: human gut; feature: human-associated habitat; material: faeces... | reverse complement strand
ATATCAATGACATGTATAAGAAGTATCAGGACTGTGGTGATCTTGAGGAAACACTTATGGCTGCATGTGACTTTATGGAAAGGGCATATGAGCAGGCTCCGGTTGTTGATGTGGACAGCATTATGAGGGATGCTAACGAGAAGATTGTATTCCAGCTCATCAATACAGAGCAGAATAAGACATTTTTGGAACAGGTGCCGCACAGAGAGTTCCAGGATCTTTCTATTGTGTATAAGGTAATAATCAGTGCAGATAAGGATGCGGTGCAGAGTTCAAAAATTACAAATGAATTTGCGAAAAGACTTGGAATGAGCGAGGAACAGCTCTTTAAGTGTGCAGCGGAAAACACAAGAAGACTCTTCCCACCTGTCGTTCGTAGCATGAATGACATTATGAAAGAAATGTTCGCAAGGGATGGGATGCCACAGGAGATCGCAGAGATGATGATAGCTGAGATTCCACCGGAGCAGACGATGTGGGTGATTTCCAATGAAAATGGTATCAATGGTGCAGCATCCATGCTTTATGAGAATGAGCTTCATGAGCTGGCAGAGAGTTTAGAGAGTGACCTTTATATTCTCCCTTCGAGCGTGCATGAGGTTATTGCAGTATCTTCAGATATGGGAAGCCCTGAGATGCTAGCACAGATGGTAGTCGAGGTAAATATGCAGGAGGTGTCTTTGGACGAGAGACTTTCCAATCAGGTATATCACTATGATAAGGATTTAAGAAAACTTACCCTTGCAACTGATACACCAAACAAGAGACTTGATGGTATCGTTGCAGAACCTCCCCTTGTATATGATGCGAAGGAAAAGTCCAGATAGGAGGCAGTTATGGAGCAGGAACTTACAATGGAAGAACTCATTGCTCTCATAAACAGCCAGAAAGGTGACTTTGTTATCCGTGTCGAGTTTGGAGAGGAGGCGGTGTCTGATGCCAAAGAAGAATGACTTCAAGCTTGATGTGGTTTCGGTAAGACTTGTAAAGGATGCTCCGATTTATTCGGAGCACACCTTTAATAATCCGGCGGATATAGCTGCTGTCATGGGAGACTGTATGTGCCAGTTTGACAGGGAAGTAGTGTGTGTGGTCAATCTAAGGTCAGATTTAAAACCTATCAATGTGCATTTTGCAAGTGTGGGCTCTTTAAATGAGGCAATGGCACATCCGAGAGAACTGTTTAAATCAAGTATCTTAAGCAATGCTGCAAGCATGATGTTAATCCATTGTCATCCATCCGGGAATGTATTCCCAAGCAAGGCAGACACGATGATGACAGACCGCATGAACAAGCTGTGTGAACTGATGGGAATACCGCTCATTGACCATATCATAGTTGGTGGAGACAATCGCGAATTTTTCAGTTTCAGGGAAAAAGGCATGATTGATAATCCTAAGATTACCCTGAGCACAGATTACCGGACACTTGATATCAAGTCACCGCTTGTAGCAGAGCAGGGAAAGGCAAGGTGAAAGCATGGATGGAAGATTTACTGATGAAGAACTTGCCATAGCAAAGAGTGTTGACCTGTGTGCAGTAGCAGAAAGCCTTGGGTATACAGTAAAGAGGATTGGCAAATACCACACTTTAAAGGAGATGGATTCCATCCGTATCTATAACAGAAGCCATTGGTACAGATGGTCAAGGCAGTTTGACAAAGGCAACAATGGCGGCTCACAGATAGATTTCTTACGGGTATTTTGTGGAATGAGTGTAAAAGAGGCTGTGTTCTGGCTTTTAGATTTCGCAGGATACAGAAGAATTGAGAAGCCTGTAAAGCAGCCACTTGTTCATCAGGTATCGCAGAAGCAGGCAGAGGAGAGAAAGCCGTTTGTCCTACCGGAACCGGCAGGAGATAATTCCTATCTTATTTCATATCTGAATCAGGAGAGAGGAATCAGCAGAGCAGTCATAGATCTGTTTTTAAAAGATGGATTGATTTATGAGAGCAGGCATTACCACAATGTTGTTTTCAAGGGAAATGATAAAAATGGAGTGACAAGATTTGCAAGTATGAGAGGCGTGTTTGATAAGCAGGGCAAGCCATTCAAGTGTGATGTCACAGGCAATGATAAAAACTATGGATTTAATGTAGTAAATGTTAACAGTACAGAGCTTGTAGTATTTGAGGCTGCAATCGACCTTATGAGTTATGTGGATATCTTCACGGATTATGAATCAAATAAGCTGGCACTTGGGATGCTTGCAGATGCACCACTTGAGACTTTTCTTCGGGAACATCCGCAGATAACTTCCATCCGGTTCTGCCTTGATGGAGATGAGCCGGGGAGAAAAGCAGCAGCTGAACTTATGAGAAAGTATTATGAGCTTGGATATGAGGTAGAAGACTGTCCGCCTCCAGCCGGATATAAGGATTACAATGAGTGGCTTGTAGCTGCAAAGCTTAATCTGAATCAAATGAATCAGAGAGCAGATGAACCGGTCAGGGCATGAGAATTTGGATTTTGATGTGTGGGGGCAGAAAGCGCCCCCAAAACAGCAAAGTGGGGGCAGAAAGCGCCCCCAAAATGTCAAAGTGGGGGCAAAAAGCGCCCCCGCAATTCGGACACGATAAAAACCGGATTGAATTCAGTATAAAAGTGGGGGCAGAAAGCGCCCCCAAAATAACAAAGTGGGGGCAGAAAGCGCCCCCAAAGTAGCAAAGTGGGGGCAAAAAGCGCCCCCACTTCCATAAACAGAGGGTTTTAGGGAGATTTTCTCCCTAACTAGATGGCATTAGGACAGAGATGTCTCTAATGCGTATCTAGCCGTAAACCTAAGAGATTCAGACAGGCGTGTGGGTGGAAGAGATATACAAAACACAGATAAGGGAGGTGCAGGAAAGCAATGGATAAAGAACTTACAATAATCACAGAACCAGAGGAACTTATTGCCTGGGCAGACACATTTGATATCTTACTAAACCCTTCGATAGAAGATGCTGCAATTCTGCTTAACTATATGGAAGGACATGATTATGCCATTGGCATAGATTCAGATGGGAAGATGTACAGGCAGGATATTGCTGAAGAGAATGGCGAGATAGAACCATATTTGATTGATGATGTTATAGATATTGTCTGTGAATGGAACTATGAACTGATACTTGATGCGGAAGCACACAGGAGTGATCCAAAGGATTTTAACGACTATAACGAGTATCAGAGCAAGTATGAAAGTCTGAAAGCAGATGAAAAGAGACTGGACAGATTGTTTGATAAAACCAGTTATGGTAAGGAACTTATAGAAGTTGCTACAGAGCTTGCAGACAGGGTTATTGCCCAGCTGGGTAATAAAGAACTGGAAAAAGTTGCTGTAACAGTAGCAGAAGGAGTAAGAGAATACAGTACGGGTAAGAGAGGAAGGTGATTCTATGGCTGATAAAGTTCATTGTATAAGGAAAACACTAAGACTTATGCCACAGGAAGCGAAGGTACTTTCTGATAAGGCAAAGGCAAATGGAATGAATGAAGCCGAATATATCAGGCTTCTAATCAGTCAGAAACCAAATGATTATCCGGAAGTAAGGAAACTTCTTAAAGAGCTTATCAATGAGATAAACCGAATCGGCATTAACATCAATCAGATTGTATTTAACAGTAATGCTCAGATATATTCCAAGAAAGATAAGGAACAGCTTGTGGCATATATGAAAAAGCTGAATCAATCTGTCAGCGAGGCGGTGGTAAAGATTGGCAATCAGTAAGATACTTCACATGAAGGACAGCGGGAATTCTTTTCATGCAAGGCATTTAAAGCGGGCACTGGATTATGTAATGAATCCTGAGAAAACGCAGGGAGGAAGACTTGTGGGAGCCATAAACTGCCAGGCAGATATGGCTTTTGAACAGATGATGGATACAAAGAAGCAGTTTGGAAAAACAGACAAGCGACAGGGGTATCATATCATTCTTTCTTTCAAAGAGGATGAGGTGGAACCAGACAGGGCTTTTGAGATAACACAGAAGTTTGTAGCAGAATATCTTGGTGATGCCTATGAAGCGGTATTTGTGGTTCATGATAATACAGACCATGTTCATTCACACATTGTATTTAACAGTGTAAGCTTTGTGGATGGGAAAAAGTATCGCTACGAGAAAGGTGACTGGGCAAAGTATATCCAGCCGATTACCAATAAGCTGTGTCAGGAGTATGGTCTTTCCATTATAGATGTGGAGGATGGCAGCAAAGAGAAACAGCACGAGAATTATAAGGATTGGAGCGAATATCGTGAAGGCAGCTTTGTGTGGGCAGATATGATAAAAAGAGATCTTGATGCCTGCATTTTACAGGCAAATGATTTTAGTGGATTTCTGGAGCTGCTGTCGGAAAAAGGATATGAGGTCAAGCAGGGAAAGTATCTGGCAGTCAGACCACAGGGGATGACAAGATTCAGAAGATGTAAGACTCTTGGCGAGAATTATTCACAGGAAGCTATTGTGGAGCGTATTGCTAAGGAAGATTTATCTTTTTACCAGTCACAGAACGAGGAAAAACAGGCAGTGATAGTAAAGTGCTATGTCAAAAGATATCGCAGGGCGAAGATGTCAGGCTTGCAGAAAAGATATTATGCAAAGCTTTATCGGATTGGAAAGCTGAAAAAGAAGCCATACAGTCAGGTATGGAAGTATAGGGATGATATCCGAAAGATGCATAAGCTGCAGGAGCAGTATCTATTTTTGGTAAGGCATAAGATTGAGAGTGCGGAAGAACTTGTTTCGGTACTTGATAATCTGACGGATAAGAAGAAAGAAGCATCAAAGGAAAAGAGTAAGACCTATAAGGCTAAGGAAAGATTCAAAGATATTTTTGACAAGGCTGAACAGATCCGGGAGCTTGATGATGCGGAATCGTGTTATCAGAGTGGGGATACCTTCTTTGAAGATGAGCACAATGCATGGGAAAGGCTTAACACTGAACTTTTAGCACAGGGATACAGTGTGGAAGAGGTCGAGAGTCTTAGAAAGAAATATGAGAGCAAGTATGCACAGGACTGTAAGGCAGAACGGGCGGTATCAAAGGAACTTAGCCTTGGAAAATCAATATGGAAGGAACTTACTGTATCAGCTTCGGCAGAAGAGAAGCAGTATGACAAAGAAACAATAAGAGACAGAAAAGAACAGCCGATACGTTAGGCTGTTTTTTTAGTGGTTAGGAGGCATATATGGAAGAAAAAAGAGAGCCACTAAGTGAAATGGCGATTGAGAGAAAGATACAGATTCTTCGTAATAAGCATATGGACAGTGAGGTTATTGCTCTTGTCAAAAGCGATTATGAATATGGACTGACTGATGATGAAATCGGTCTGTATCTTAACAAAAGTTATGACATTGAGCAGATGAAGGTGTTATCAAAATGTCTGCATAAGGGTGTATCAGAAGAGTTGTTAACGCTGCTGAAAGATAGCAGGATGGCAGCACCTAAGATGCAGACAGCATTGGATTACTATGAAAAAGGTGTGCCGATTGATGCAATCAGAGAGGTAGTCCAAAAAGATGATACAGCAGTAAACATGCGCAGGATGTTTGATGTCGTATTAGATAAGCTTAATAAAGCTAAAGAGCAGGTGCCACAGGATTTAGAGTATGTGAAAAGTCTTGTAGCCCAGATGGATGAAGTGGTCGAAAAAATCAATCACCAGAATGAAAGGTATGATGCCCTGAATAAGAAGCTTTCTGAAATAGAAACTTCCAAAGATGATGAGGAAGTCAGGGAGCGTCTGGTCAAGGAGAACCAGGATAAGGATGCTCTTATCAACAGTCAGCAGAATGAACTGAATAAGGCAAGCAGTACGATTGCAAGACTCAGGGATGATATTGAGAAAAAGGATAAAGAGATAAAGCGTATGGGAGACAGAATAGAGTCATTGGAAGATAAGATCATAAGTGTTGCCACAGAGAATAAGAAAGAGGCAGAAAGTAAGGCAGAGCCGCAGGAAAGCCAGTCCGTACCACAGGCAGAAAAAAAGATGGTTGATACAGTTGCAGTTCCGCAGAATATGCAGGCTGTGGCAAACGGGATTCCGGTCTATTATCAGATTCCGGTAGTTGATGGTACTGGAAATGTGGTGCAGAGACTTCCGATTGAGCGAAGTGTGAGAAAGAGCAGCAACAGCGGAGTGGCAAGTCTTTTTGCAAGACTGTCATTTAAGAAAAAGTCAAGAGCAGACATTGTAAAGCTGGTTGCATCGGGAGACCTTGTTCCGGCGCAGCTTGTGCAGATTAAGAGTGCAATAGAAAAGGGACTTACTGAGTCACAGCTTGTAGAGCTCATAAACAACAACATTTCAGCGGAAAAGATGAAGGAGATCATTGAGATTGCTGTGCTTGAAAACAGCATGGCAGATTAGGAGGAACTTATGAATTTAGCAGTAGTAAATGAAGCAGTAACAGAGATGAATGGTGTGGAGCATCAGTTTACAGAGGAAGAGAAAAACTTTGTTGTCCAGTTCGCATTCAGAAGTGGCAGCAAGGAAGACACGATTTCTCTTATTGAAGCTTTGGCACATTCAGCGGATAAGGCTGAGTCGGACGAGATTATGGTCACATACAGGTCTAAATATGATATGAAGCCTGCATGGGTGGAACAGGTGGAAAACCTGCTTGTGGCACTTGAAATGTATCGTATCGAGGAGGAGAAAGCAATCAATCATCTGGCAGATATTTTGACTGCTTATGGTATTGATGTATCAGCCGAGGAAATCCGTACTACAGAGACAGAAACGCTTAAAACAACAGTCAGAGAGAAAGTGGAGGTGCGATAATGGCAGAAGAGATTCAGGAAGCGGTGCAGATCATCCGTGTAGCTTATGATGGCATTGAGATTGCCATGAAGGTAGGAAGCGGCGGCATTGCTGCCATGCAGAAGGCAATAGATTTCTTAAAAGGGATGCTTGATTATGAAAAGTCACTTGGCAAGACATCCATGAGAAAGCTGATCTTAAAAGGTGGCGATTTACAGGTGTTGCAGTTTAATACCGAAGATATGAAAAAGGTTGAAAAGATGGCAAAGAAGTATGGAATCCTGTATTCGGTACTTCCAGACTGTAACAGGAAAGATGGACTGAGTGAGGTAATCTTTCATACAGAGGCAGTTCCCCGTGTGAATATGATGATACAGAAACTCAAGTTTGGCAAGATTGCCACATTTGACGATTATCTGAAGAATGGAGATGAAAAATCCCTTGGCAAGCTGATGGATTTTTTGAAGAAACAGCAGGGAAACGAGAAAAGCCACACGATAGAAGGGGATAAGGTAAATTCTGCCATTGACGGACTGATCGAAAAGGTCGGAATGTTTGCAATGGAAAAGAAAGCTATCAGTGTGGATCAGGTCAAGGAGAATTTCAGTATCAATGGTGAGCAGGCTGAAAGTGTTATCAGACAGCTTGAGACAATCGGTGTGCTTGGCAGTAAGAATGAGGATGGCACCCATACAGTCATGATGGACAAGGATGCATTTATCAACCGTGTCAGAGGCTATCAGGACCTTGCTGAGAGAATGAGGGCGGTTGCGGCATCAAAGAATGCGAACCTGTCAGATGTGACAATCAGCAAGAAGCTGATTATAGAAGAGAATGACCATGCTGTTAAGACCAGAGTTCCCGGCACATGGGGAGAAGAGGCAAAATATGTATGGCTCCGTAAGGAAAACATCATGGAGATTCATGGTGGAAAGACAATGCTTACCTTCCTTGATTCAACCAAGGATTATAAGCTCTACGATGAGCAGAATCGTGTGGTGACAACTCAGAAAGGAACCGAGCTTTATACTCACTATGACAAGGTGGAGTCATCTGTCAGGGAGCGTTACGAGAAAGTACAGAAGCAGCAGAAAAAGACAGCACAGAAGAAAACTGTTACCACGAAGAAAGCGAGGTAGCAGCCCATGCAGACAACAAAGAAAAAGCCTTCACTGATATTCATTCTTGTGGGTGCAGTGTTAGCCGGGTATCTTGGTTATCTGATAAATGGTGCGTGGACGGAAGGGATTGCCTTCAATGAATTTATGGACAGATTCAATGAGGTATGTGCTGTTCCCTTTGCCAATTATTACAATTCCAATACAGTAAAAGCAGTAGCCATTGCATTAGGTATCTATGCGATGGCTATTGTCATGTATTACACCAGTCAGAGAAATTATATGCCCGGTAAGGAATTTGGTACGGCAAGATTTGAAAATCCGAAGCAGGTCAATAAGATTCTTGCAGATAAGGATGAGAATTTCAATCGGATACTCAGCCAGAATGTGAAGATGTCGCTTGATTTCAGGAGACTCAAGCTCAATGGAAATATACTTATCTGTGGTGGTTCCGGAGCAGGAAAAACATTTTATGAAGTAAAGCCGAATCTTATGCAGATGCCGCATAACTGTTCTTTTATCTGTACCGATCCCAAGGGAGAAATCCTTAGAAGCTGCGGTCAGATGCTAAAGAATAACGGATATAATGTGAAAGTCATAAATCTGTTAGAGATGGATAAATCTGACTGTTACAATCCGTTTTCCTATATCAGAGAGGAAACAGATGTGGTCAAGCTGATTACAAACCTTATCAGTAATACGACACCAAAGGGAGCGACACCAAGTGATCCGTTCTGGGAAAAAGCGGAAGGATTGTTCTTACAGTCTATCTTTTATTATGTGTGGCTGGAGGTACAGCCGGCAAAGAGAAACTTCGAGACAGTACTGAAGCTTCTTGGAGAGGCAGAGGTTACAGAGCAGGGGAAGGCATCAAAGCTGGATGTGCGTATGAAGTTTTTAGAGGAAAGTTCTCCGCTTGGAGCTAATCATCCGGCAGTAAAGCAGTACAACAAATGTATGAGAGGTGCAGGAGATACAGTCCGTTCCATTATCATAAGTGCCAACTCAAGACTTGCATTTCTTGAGAATAAGCAGGTTTTACGACTACTCTCAAAAGATGAGCTTAATCTGTCCGATATCGGTATTGGAGTGAATGGGGATGGAGAGACAAAGACAGCACTGTTTTGTGTAATCCCGGATAGTGATAAATCCTATAACTTTATTATCGGTATGTTATATACGCAGATATTTCAGGAATTGTACTATCAGGCAGACTTCAACTGTGGAGGCAGACTGCCAATCCATGTGACTTTTATGTTAGATGAATTTGCGAATGTTGCATTGCCAGATGACTTCTGTTCGCTGTTATCGACAATGCGAAGCCGTGAGATTTCAAGTATTATCATCATTCAGAACTTTGCCCAGTTAAAGGCACTTTTCAAAGATACCTGGGAGACAATTCCCGGCAACTGTGATACTTTCATCTACCTTGGTGGCAATGAGCAGAGTACGCATAAGTATGTGTCGGAGCTGCTTGGAAAAGGTACGATTGATAAGAAGTCAAGTGGAGAGACAAAGGGCAGACAGGGAAGCTCTTCAAGGAATTATGATGTGTTAGGAAGAGAACTGTTTACACCCGATGAAGTCAGAAAGCTGGATAACAAGAAGTGCATTATCTTTATCCGTGGCTTTGATCCAATCATGGACAATAAGTTTATACCATTCAATCATCCGATGTTTAACCAGACAGCAGATGGCAAGGGAGAGCCTTATGTTCATCAGATAAGGGGAGCAGATAATCTTATCGGTCCACCATTTGAGATTCTGTCAGACAAGGCAGTTAAGTATTATGAAAAACTGAAGGATAAGGGCGAGAATGTGTATATAGACTCTCTTACTTACGAGCAGTTTATGATGCTTGGTGATGCGGAATTAAGCAGAAGATTCTCCATGCAGGATGAAGCAGAGCAGAAAGCAAAGATTGACAGGGAGCAGGCAAATGAGCTTGAGTATGTTGATGAATCGCAGAAGTCAGATGCTGCAGAAAGTGGTAACGCTTCTAATGGAAGTGCTGGTGCTAAGCCTGTAAGGAATCCTGAGAGGGAAAAGCCTAAATGGGAGGATACCATCACAAATCGAATGCTGCACTAGTCATATACACTGGAGCAGGAAGAAGAGGTGAAAAAAGCACTTGCCGCAGAAGTTCCGAAAGTAACCATTCTTACTTACTTCTATCAGGAGGTTACTGTGGAGAGGATGAGTTTTTATAGAAATAATAAGGGAAGTGAGCAAACCCCTTGACGGTGGGAAAATATTATATTATTATTGTAAGGGAAGTGAACAAACCCATTAAAGGAGGATCAATTATGCGGATACAGTTTACAGTTAGTCAAATGGAATGGAATGATTTGCAATTAAAGGCAACTAAAGAAGGATATCCAGATGTACCAAGCTATTGTAAGGATGTGGTACTAAATCAAAGAACATATGCAACTCTTTGGAATACGGTAACAAAGAAAATAAAAAGTATGCCATCTGAAAAAACGTTTGTATTGAGAGATTTGGTGGATACTCCACCGTCAAATTTGGGTGTGAAATTATATAATCATCAGAAAGAATTGGGAATTGAGGTGATTAAGAAAGATAGCATGAATACTAATATGTTTAAGAAATTATAAAAGTATATGTAGTATAAAGCACTTTAGCTAAATTAAGTTAAAGCGTTTTGTGCTACAGGGAAAGTAATCAAGTCATTGTTGCTTCAAAAAGTCGCGTAGACATGTTTTGAATGGTATAATGTTCATACGAAAATTTGGAGTTGAGCATTAAAATCTATATTATATGATAAACGTAATGGAGAGAACTTTAGATGAAAAGAAAGAGAAAAAGAAATAATGGTATTTTTAGTAAAGTAAAAAAATTACTCGCGACGGTGAAAAAACCAAATTGGGAATATATTGCAATTATTGTCATTATTTTTATAGGTGTTGCTGTGTTAGCTATATCATATTTTATATGTGATAGTGATGCAAAGAATATTGCGGTAGGACTTGGAACAGGTGTAGTTACATCTGCTTTAGTTACTTTGTATCTTGAATTGATAAGTTCAAAGATAGAGAAGAGAAAAGTGGAAAAGTTCAAGAGAATGTTATTAAATCCATTGAATGACGCAGTTGATGAGCTATATGTTCAAATAGTGCTTAATGTTAATGAATATCGAGTGCGTGAAGAAATAGGAAGTTCGTTCTTACTTCCAATGAAGGATACAAAAGAAGTTTCTGAGTTCTTTAAGAAGATGCAAGAAGTTGATTTTGAAAGTATAGATAGCGAAGAGATAAAATCAAAATACGATGATTTTTCAACTATCTCATTGTCATTTTTCAAAGAGGTAATAAGTCAATATGAAGCGTTACCTTTTGAAAGCCTTGTAATAGAAAAGATTATTACACAAGATGAATACGATCAGTTGAAGCATTTTGAATTGGTAAATGAGTGTAATAGATGTCTTAATATTTTGAATAATATGGACTTGATGGAATTAGAAAGGTATAAAACAACTGTTCATTTAATGCATGTTATGTTCCTATTTATCAATAGATTAGTAAGGATATTTGATTTTATGTCAAGTAAAATTGAAATCGAAAATAAAAGGATTAAATCTCATTTAGATGATATATATTATAATGAGGTTTATCTTTTTTCAGATGAATATATTCAGCAATGGGAGGAACGTGCGAAGGCAGAAGCAGAATATTATGCTGAACATCCAGAACTATATGAAGATACGGAAGAAAGCGAAGAAGATATACTACACAGAAAAGTTAATGAGGCAATATGGGCGGGAGATGTCCAAACTATAAAAGAATACTTTCCCAAAATAGATAGAAACAATAAGCAAATACAGTCTGAATTAACTTGGAGTGTAGCAAAAGATGTTATGAAAGATAAGGAATTGAGAAAACTATACTATCAGAAATATGGAGTAAAATATAAATTGCGAAGAGAGAAAAGAAAATAATTTCGTGTTTTATGCACTTTAGCCAAATATGGTTAAGGTGCTTTTTTCATACCTTGAAAGGAGATGGTCACAGCAAAAACGCATCGGGGAAAGCCTGATTAACCAGTACAACAGGCATTGCCTGATTATCATAGAGTAACTATCAACAGGACAGAAAGGAATGCACATATTCCGTTCGGAAAGCTAGCCGGATTGGAATATGTGTATTCCTTTCTGGCTTTTTCCGCTTCTGTCACTTCAAAAAAGGAGATTAAACAACATGAGAAAAGAACAGGTTATTTCAACAACAAACAACAATCAGATGGAGGAGAAAGGCATGAAGGGTAGATTCATTCACTTAAAAAAGAGATTCGTTCCGGCATTATCCGGGGCACTTATGGAAGTAATGCTTATGAGCACTACTTGTTTTGCAGCAGGTACAGGTACTTCCGCAGTAACACAGCCGCTTGAGAATTTAAAGACACTTATCATTGCAGTCATTGGTGCGGTTGGTGTCATCATTCTTGCAAAGAATGTCATGGAGTTCGCACAAGCCTATCAGCAGCAGGATTCATCTACTATGAACTCTGCACTGAAAGGAATTGTAGCAGGTGTCATGATGGCTGGTATTTCAACAGTTCTGACATTCTTAGGCTTCTAAGATTGGGGAAATGCATTTCCCCTTTTAGTAAAAGGAAAGAGGTGAATAACAAGTATGGATATTTTTAAGCTTGGAAACAAGATCCTTGCACTTCTTGAGGTGGTGTTTGGGTTTTGGAACAATCAGATATCCCTGGTCTTTGCAATGCTTGGACAGTCACCGGTCAGTTTCAAGGGCGGAGGTCCCTGGGCAGTCATTGAGGGTATAGAGCCGGTCTTTGTAGCAGTCGGTTCATCCCTCGTTGTGCTGTTCTTTGTTATCGGTTTCTGCTCGGAAAGCATAGATGTAAAAGATGAGATGAGGTTTGAATCAATCCTGCGTATGCTTATCCGACTGGGACTTGCAGAATGGTTTGTTGCAAATAATGTCACGATTATGAAAGCGTTTTTTACTTCCATAGGAAATCTGGTGGGACTTATATCTGCCGGGACAACGACGCAGCTTGCCATTGACAGTACACAGGCAGACATCATTAAGGGACTCGGATTTGGTGAGAGTCTGGTAATGCTGATACTTACAGCTTTGCTTGCAATCATCATTATTATCTGTGGATTCTTTATCATCTACACAGTGTATTTCAGGTTCTTAAAAATCCTGATTATTGTGCCGCTCGGTGCGATTGCATGCTCCACAATGGCAGGAAACAGAATGGTCAGTCATACAATGGCTACCTACTGCAAATATTTTCTTTCGTGTGTATTCGAGGCAGTAACAATGGCACTTGCAATTGTGGTATGTAATGCATTTATCAATGCAGGACTTCCGGCATTTACAGGAAGTTACGCTGACTGGGCACAGACGCTTATTTATTTGTGTGAAATGACATTTACGATAGCAATGACTGTTGGAAGTGTGAAGGGTGCACAGACACTTACAAGCAAGGCATTTGGATTATAGAAGGAGGCAGAAATGGATAATGAAAAGAAACAGGTTACTTATAATTCAAGCATAACCGGAGAAACGCAGGTGACATTTGATATCCAGCAGTATATGAATAACAGGGCAATGTTTATCGGTCTTATGTGTAATGAAGATGGATATGAGGAGCCTTTTGGGGATGTGACTGTGAATTTGTCGGTTGCAGCACCAAATTACTGCGGATATCTGAATGTGAATGACATGCCGGATATTGAAAAGTTTATTACAGACAATGACATTGGAGAGTTTACAGGATTCACGCAAAGGAGCGGTTTCTGTGAATATCCGCTTTATCTGTTCAATGTAGATAAGCTTAGAGAACTGTGTCCGGATGGAATGGATAAGTATGAGGCGAATATTGGAATGACAAGAAAGCCGGAAACAAAGGATTTATCAAGATAGGAGGCAGGGACAATGGTAATCGAAGTAAACAAGGATATTGACCGCTATCAGGAATCGGTTGCGATGGGACTTACTGCAAGGCAGCTTATATTTTCCATTGCAAGCGTAGTGGTTGGTGGCGGTATCGTCCTTCTTCTTTACAAGTATATCGGTCTTACGGGTTCTGCTTATGTGGCAATTCCCTGTGTGGCACCGATTGCTCTTGGTGGTTTCTATTCCTTTAATGGGATGAATTTCTACGAGTATATGGGAAAGAAACTGCATTTTATGTTTGGAAACAGGA
>ENA-OPLO01000411-OPLO01000411.1-human-gut-metagenome-genome-assembly--contig:-NODE-411-length-14619-cov-2.490250_pt1 | contig 14619 bp, 17 predicted proteins | sample MGYA00241818_ERZ501721 | MGnify/ENA primary metagenome ERZ501721 (study PRJEB25962, sample SAMEA2042096) | human gut metagenome | biome: human gut; feature: human-associated habitat; material: faeces... | reverse complement strand
TGCAGGAATATATTCAAAAATACTATTTTAGTTTGAAATTCAGTCCGGCTGTTGAAACTGTTGTAAAGGATATAAAAAGAAATCCGAAACGGATGCAGCGGGAAGCAAAAAAGCAGATGTTGGAAATAGGCATTGGCACAAAATCGCAACAGGCGTTGAAACTACAACAGGAACAGAACAAGCAGGAACGCAAAGAGAAAAGCCGCAAGAGAAAAGAGGCAGAAGAGCAGCGAATGTTTGAATTGAAACAGCGAAAGAAAAGAGAAAAGCATAAGGGACATTAAAGTCCCTTGGGCTTTTACTCAATATCGAAAAGTGTTGAATAAAGCTTTTGGGAGGTGTTTCTATGAAGAAAAAAGTACTTGCAATTATGTGGGTTGCCGTATCAATAATGCTGATTTCGGCGTGCGGAAAAAAAGAAAAACTATACGAGATTCCTGACCTATCGCAGTATAAGACAGATTATGTAGGAGATTCTTCAAATGTTATAAATATTGTAAGCGGTCAAGAGTATCCTGAGGGATACTCATATGACAGTATCCTCCATGTAGATCTTGCCCCGGTCAAGGAGCTGGTGTCCTTACAGCGGCGATGCGCCAACAATCTCAATTAGGTGGCCGTCCATGCCAACACCTTCGGCATGTACCCGGAGGAGATTGCCGGGCTTCAGCGGGACTATGAAAAGCTCTGGGCCGGGTGTCTGATGTACTCACGGAGCTGTCTGCGCTGGTGGAAAAATAACCTTGCGGGGTGCGGGCCTTTATGGTCTGCGCCCGCCTAATTTTAGCGTCCGCAACATTTCTTGTATTTTTTACCTGAACCACATGGGCAAGGGGCATTTCTTCCTATTTTGGGGCCAATACGCCTATATGTCCAAGAAATGGTGGCCGGATCTTTTATTAGAGCAGGGATTTCAAAAGTATATCCCGCATACGAAATCGCTTGTAATCCAAATTCAAAGTTTTTGGGAGTTGAAAGCAAATAGGTTTTTTCTTTAATCGCCTCAAAGGTATTGTTGACGCTATTACACTTTAGCAAATCCAATAGAGTTTGTAAGCTAATTACCGGAATGTCTGAATTGTCTATCCGAATTCCTTTTTTTGAAACGACACACCCCATAACCAATGGCAAGTTATCCGATATAGCAAGTCCAAACACTTTGTTACAGAAATCCGAACACTGGTTTTGCGCATAGGCGAGCATATCCGACACCTGACTACATCCATGTTCTAAATCTTGAACTCTTGCGAATACCTCAGAAGTTGAATCTGCTTCAACAAGCCATTTTAATTCACATATAAGAATGGAATTACTTTCTTTATCCCATATAGCATAATCTACATCTGGAAGGGTGCCAGGAAGCGATTTATTTTTTGCAACTAATATATTGGGTATTTTTCCTGTAACGGTGTCAATTTCATCTTGCATGATTCCTTCCCGTAAATTGGTCAGGTCAAAGTATGATTTATCTCTTAGTTTGTGAATAAGTGAGATTAGATTCCTTTCTGGCCTACTTGCTAAAATCAAATGAGGAGCAAGGGCTAATCTATCCTTATCAATTTCGACAAAGGGTTGATATACAATATCATTGTTCTTCAAACGACTATTGTATGTTAGTAATTTTAATATGGCAGATATGCTATCTGTAGAGAGTTCAGTTTTATCTGCAATGATTTGCACAAATTCAGTTGGTGATTTTATAAGAACAGCTTCTTGAACATCAGCGCCAGGAGCTCCGCTTTTTAAGCAAGCTATCATGTGAATAAAGCAAAGCGTTGCTATCGCTATCCAAAACTGCTTGAAGTCTTTTACCGAAAACTTGTCAAATTCCCATTCTTCCGGTAATTCACTGGTATTAACCCATTGACGCTCCATCATTTCATAAAAAGAATCCCATATGCTTTCATCGGTACTATATGAAATGCATCCGTCTTGAAACTTAATAGAAGCTATAAGTTTACTGTTTGCCGATGACAAATCCTGAGTAGGCATAAATTTGGACTCCATTGCCTGATCTCTGGATATTGATTCCACTATATCAGATATTACGATACTTCTGTTTTTCGGATTATCCAAGAAAGTTATCTTATTTTGTGTTTCATTTACGCTTGCAGAAAAGTGACCTCTTGAGTAGCTAATATACGCACTACAAATGGGAGAATATTGCTTTGCTTGAAACTGCAATAGCTGTGCAGTTTCTATATATCTCTCGGATATGATTTTCATATCCAAAGTATCGGTGTCTTTATGCGAACAATCCTGAAATATCCATTGAATTAGAACATTTAATGAATCTAATTGTTCTCGGATCAGCAGTGAATACTCCAAGCTATCACCGATTAGTGCAAGATTTGTTGTGCCACTCAAGCGGCAAGCATCCTCAAAGACGGTTAGTGCATTATATAATGCTGTTTTTCTATTCAGAGAAAACAATGGATTTTGTTTATGATAGGCATCAATAATTTTTTCGACTTCACGAATGTATTCTGCCATATTTGCTACCCCCTAACTCATGTGCTACTATACATACGAGTATATCAGTTTTGTAGAAAAATTTCTACTCAAGAGATAACTTCGGGCCAAGTTGGCCCGAAGTAATACAGACGGCGGCCTTGTATGGCCGCCATTTTCTATGAAGGGAGGGATTTTCTCTGGCAACAACTACATTGCTGCAACGCCACGCCAACGAAGGAGAAAACATAGCCGAGGTTATTTGTGATTGTCTGGACTATGGGAAAAATCCCGAAAAGACGGAGGACGGGAAATACATATCTTCCTATGAGTGCGACCCGGCCACGGTAGCCGCCGAGTTTCTTTTTGGCAAAGGCCAGCTACAAGGTCACGACAGGCTGGGAACAAAAGAAGGGTTCTATCAGATCCGTCAATCCTTCTATCCCGGAGAGATTACGCCAGAAGAAGCAAATCGAATAAGCTATGCGTTGGACGAAGGGCCGCCACGCTTTCATTGTCACGACACACACCGACAAGCAGCATATCCACTCACACATTTACTACAATTCTACTACCCTTGACTGTACCCGGAAGTTTCGCAACTTCTGGGGCTCGTCCTTCGCCTTGCGGCGGCTCTCTGACCGTCTGTGTCTGGAAAACGGGCTCTCCATCGTGGAAAATCCCAAGCCCCGGAGCAAGGGCAAGTTTCGCAATTATGGGGAGTGGCAGGCTGAACAGAAAAAGCCTCTGACCTATTGACCCCGGTTTTCAAAATACATGATAGAGCGGGGGTTACGGTCTACAAGCTGCGCAAGATATTCCTGCGTCCAACCTTTCGCATCTCTTTTGCGATTGATCTCCCGGCCTAATGCGTGGAAGTCAAGCCGTCTTTCGTCTTGGTACATTCTCATATCACCCATATATTATTTTACATTTCGGGTTTGATTATGAGAACGAAACGCAATTTTATGTTTTAGTAGTATTTTATTGTCCTTTCAGGCGTGGTTGACAGGAAAGTGATTATAGTGTATAGTGTGTATGTAGCAACAGCACACTATACAGGAGGTATAATGAACTTGTGAAGATACTAATATCAAACGCCTCTGATTCCCCTCTTTACGAACAGATTAAAGAGCAAATCAAAGACGCAATTTTGAAAGAAGAATTAAAAGAGGGCGATGCGTTACCGTCAATACGGGCCTTTGCAAATGATTTGAAGGTTAGTGTTTTAACCATTAGGCGGGTTTATGAAGAATTAGAGCAAGAGGGCTTTGTTACCAGTCAGGTAGGAATTGGCACATTTGTTTCTACCAGCAATCTTGATTTGCTCCGTGATTCAAAACGACGGCTTGTGGAGCAAAAAATGCTGGATATGATACAGACTGCAAAATCACTTAATATCAGCAAAGACGAGCTTAATTCTATGATGGATATATTATACGAGGAGGATTGAAATGGAATCAATTTTGAAAGTTTCCGATTTGAACAAATCATACGGTGATTTTTCTTTAAGTAATGTCAGCTTTTCTTTGCCTGAGGGGTGCATTACTGGATTTATTGGGGTGAACGGTGCGGGAAAAACAACCACTTTACGGACGATTTTAGAGCTTACTAATCGAACTTCTGGGCATATTGAATTTTTTGGATTGGATATGCAAAGTCATGAGCAGAAAATTAAAAATCGCATCGGCGTTGTTCTTGATGATGGCTATTTTTACGAAGAATTATCTTTAGCTGAAATGAAAAGTATTATCGCTCCGGCCTATACATCGTGGTGTGAACAAGACTTCAAAAACTATCTGGAACGGTTCAACCTAAACCCAAAACAAAAAATCAATACGCTTTCAAAAGGCATGAAAATGAAATATGCGTTGGCACTGGCGCTGTCTCATAAAGCAGAACTTCTGATTATGGATGAACCTACCAGCGGCCTTGACCCTTTGATCCGAAGCCAGCTATTAACCATGCTTACCGATTACATGAATAGTGGCGGAAAGGGTGTTTTCTTCTCTACACATATTACATCTGATTTGGACAAAATCGCAGATATGCTAATTATGATTGATAATGGTCACATCGTATTTCAGGAAGAAAAAGATACTCTGCTGGACTACTATCGGATTGTAAAAGGGGATGTGCGTTATCTAAATGCAGAAACCCGTAAATTATTTTTAAGCACTACGGAAACGGCATTTGGTTTTTCCGGTATCACTAAAAAGATTTCTGAGGTGCAACGACTTATTCCTGATGTAGTGGTGGAACGGCCAACGATTGAGGATATTATGTTGGGAAGTATTGAAGGAGGAAAAAAATAATGCTAATCCATCTAGTTAGAAAAGATTTTCTTATCGTGAAGAAGTATGTTTTGCTTATGTTAGCGGTCTGTGTGTTTATACCGCCGTTTATGATGTGGCGAATAGACGACGCAACTTATGTTGGTTCTATGAGCTTTATCTTAGCTGCAATTTTTTCTGTTTTTATGCTATTGCAGTATGTTTCATTGAAGGAGAACCAATACGCAAAAGCGTCCACACTACTTTGTGCTACACCATATCCCCGCAAACTACTTGTACTTTCTAAATATGTTTTTGGCTTGCTGATTTATGGCGCTTGCTGTTTGATTTTCTGGACAGAGACATTGTTATTCCCTGTTCTCGGTGGATTTCACATTGAACTGTCAGCGGTTATGTTCCTCGTTGTGGCTCTGTTCCTTGGTATTTACCTCCCAGTACAATATAAGTTGGGATATGAAACGACAAAATTTGCGTTCTTTATCATTATTATGGCTTCTCCTTTTATTGTGCCGCAATTACTGAAAATGCAGGTTGGCGCAAATTGGTATCCCTTAATTGCTCTATCGCCAAGCATCTTGTCTGTCGGAGCTATTTTGATTGGAGTTATTGTATTGGCGGTGTCTGCTGGAATATCGGTTAAGGTGTACTGTAAGGCTGACTTATCATAGCGCCTTTGTTGATTGGAGGTGAACGAAAATGAAAAACGACACGATCTTTTTATATTTAATTGCGTCAGTCTCTTTTCTCTTTGCTCTTTACAACGCACTTGCCTTTTGGGCAAAAAGAAATATGACTGGGAAAACAACAGGAACCATCAACTCAATTACTTCGCCAAATCCCGAAACAGCAAAGACTCGCAATTCAAAGTGGGCAAAAGTCACCTATCGGGTGGATGGGAAAATCTATGTTTCAGGAAATCGCATACAAGTCCCCTTGACAGCCCAAGTGGGTAACTCTGTGACTGTTCGCTATGATTTGCAACATCCTGAAAGATTATATAGCTATTCATTAGCGAGAATAGTTGTATCCTTATTTGTTACAGTTGTTTGCATTGTAGTAGGAGTATTTCATTTAGCATAGAACGAGGAGGTGTAATATGCCACATTTTCCAGAATGGTTTGTTGTAATATGCGTTTTACTTCCTATCTTGAACGCTTTATATAAAGTTTGGAAGAAGAACAAGAAAAAGTAGATTTTGATTTTGCAAATAATCCTAATGAAAAACAAGGTTAATCATAGTATAATAATATAAGATGTGAAGCATACAAAAGCAGAATGATTTAATAGCGAAAATTGAGAGGGTTTATTATGGAAGAGAGAATTACTTTATGTGGGGACAATTGTATAGAATGTCCAAGATATAATGCTCACAGCGAAGCAGAATTGAAAAGAGTTGCAGAATTGTGGTATAGGGTAGGTTGGCGAGATAAGGTGGTAACGAATGAAGAAATTACTTGTAGTGGATGTTCATCACATAAAGCATGAACATATGGACTGGTTGATTGTATAAGGAAGCATAGTGTTGAAAAATGCAATCAGTGTGAAGCATTTCCTTGCGATAATATTATGGATATGTTGGAGCGTTCAAAGAATTATAAGGAAAGGTGTAAAGAAGTGTGTTCGGAAGAAGAATATGCTACATTAGAGAAGGCTTTTTTTGATAAAGAAAATAATTTGAGAAAATGACTGTATTTTATATAAAAAGAAGGTAGACAAAATGTATATAAAAAAACTAACAATTAAAAACTTCAGAGCCTTTGATGAGGATGGGATTACTTTACAATTTAATAAAGGTGTAAATGCAATTATCGGTGAAAATAATTCTGGAAAATCCGCTGTCATGGATGCTATCAGAATTGCATTTTCTACCGTAACATATAAGAAAGACATTTTTTTTACTAGAGCTGATTTTCATGTTAGTGAAGATGGAAATGCAGCTGATTTTGCATTGTTTGATATTTATTTGGAAGAAGTACCAACAAGATTAGTAGAAATATGGAATCCTGAAAGTGTGGGTGGACAAGGTGGAGAATTTCATATCCGTTTTGAAAGAGTGATTGCTGCTAATGGTATAGAAAAAGTGAGAGCAATACATTGGGGAATCGGAACAGAGGGAAACCCACTATCATCAGACACTTTCGATGCAATGGATGTAATGTTTTTGGGTGCATTAAGAGATTCTGAGAATGAAATGAAACCAGCTAGAAATAGTAAATTAGCTCAATTATTAAGAAGTTTGGTGCCAGATGAAGTCACACGAGCAGAATTAGTGGACATACTAAATAGTGCAAATAAAACCCTATTAGAAAAAGAAGAACTAAAAAAGACCAGAAAAACAATTAATGATAATTTAGCTCGTATAGAACAAGATTTTTTGAGCCAGCATGTTGATATAGGGTTAATAGAGCCAAGATTCGATTCGATTGCCTCATCGTTAAGAGCTTGGGTAAAACCTAAATGGATATTAGTTTCAATAAGTGATGGTGAGTATTCGAGAGCCCAGCAATATGCAAGAGAACATGAAGATAATAGAAAAATACAACAAAACGAAAATGGGATATATTTTGAAACGTCTATTTTAGAAAATGTTGAAGATATGGCTCCGGAATTAGTAACAAGAATAAATGAGATTGCAAGCAGTTCATTTGAATTATATCAGAATGGATTAGGATACAATAATCTTTTATTCATGTCGGCGGTGCTTGGTGATATGGCAATTGAACGAGGTGGAGTGTATCAACATTTGCTTTTAATTGAAGAGCCGGAAGCACATTTACATCCGCAATTACAGGAATTAGTACATACTTTTTTGTCTGATACAAATCAAGGAGATGCAAATATACAAATTATTTTCACTTCGCATTCACCAACATTGGCGTCAAAGGTGGATATAGGTAATATTAATTTAATTTATGAAAATGCACATAAAAAATATTGTTTACCATTTTCAGAAGCAAATTTAACAGATGCTAATAAAGAATATTTGCAGAAATATTTGGATGTAACAAAATCTCAAATGTTTTTTGCCAAAGGTATTATATTTGTAGAAGGCATAAGTGAAGCAATTTTATTGCCAGAGATTGCAAAAATACTGGACAGACCATTAGAAAAATATGCAGTTGAACTTGTGAATGTGGATAGTGTTGCGTTTAGTCCTTTTGTTAATTTATTTTCTTCGCAGAATGTACAAACCTGTTTTTCAAAGGTTGCAATTGTGACAGATGATGATAGATGTACCAAGAAAAGTGAAACTAATTATATCAATAAGGACTTTGATTATGATGATGTAAATAGTGATATATCGGGCAAATTATTGAGCGGGACACCATCGGAGCGCTGCAATGAACTTGAAACATCGTGTAGAGCTGTGGGTATCAATGTATTTAAGGCAACAAAAACATTAGAATATGCCTTGTGTTGTGATGAAAATAACATTGAATATTTTATAGAAGCTATAAAAAGTGAGTATTCACAGTTGGGACCTGCATTGGAACAAAAGGTAAACAGTTTGCATGATATGAATGAAAAAGCAGCTTGTGTATGGCTATTCATACGAGCAAGAGAAAAATGCAAAGGAGCGATTGCACAGTATATAAGTCAGATAATTAAGAAACAGTGTGAAATGAGAAAAAGGGGTGAAAATATCGAGAAAGAATTTGTTATCCCTGATTATTTGAAAGAAGCAGTGTATTGTGTGACGGAAAGGTAGATATGGAAGAGTTAACACGTGAGCAATTATCGTTTTTGGAAGCTGAGGGTAGAGTTATTGCAAGAGCCTGTCCGGGTAGTGGGAAAACATATTCTGTAGCGACTAAGTTATTGTCTTATTTGGATAACTGGGATAGATATCATCAAGGAGTTGCAGTTTTGTCATTCACAAATGTTGCTAGTGAAGAAATCTACAAAAAAGCATTTTTGCTGAACAAGGGAATTGGTAAACTGGACTATCCGCATTATATTGGGACGGTTGATAGTTTCATTAATGAATTTATTGTTTTAAGATATGGCTATTTGAAGACACATGACAAAGTAAGACCAATAATTGCTTTGAGCGATAATTGGAAACTCCCTTATAGGTATTGGAGAACAGAATGCTATAGAAAAGGGTGCGTAGACAATATAGAGAAATTTCAGTGGGGAATTGATAATAAGTTTTATAAAGAAAAAGAAATTGTTGCTTGTGAACTACATGGGAAGAGCCGACTTCTTCCGTGCCAGCAATATAAAGTGATGCTTATGAAGAAAAATATTATATTTCAAAATGAGGTTGCATCCTTTGCATATAGGTTGCTAAAAGAATATCCAATGATAGCAAAAGCAATAGTTGAACGTTTTCCTGTCATTATTATTGATGAGGCTCAAGATACATCAGAGGAACAGATGGCTGTATTTGATTTGCTTACAGAAGCAGGTATAAAATCAATATTCTTAGTGGGTGATCCAGATCAGGCTATATATGAATGGAGAAATGCAAGTCCGGAATGTTTTAAAAAGAAGATAGGTGCAGATTCGTGGGATCTTATTGAACTAACTGGTAATTTTCGAAGTTCACAGCATATTTGTAATGCAACATCTTGGTTTTCAGCAACATTGCAAGGGCAAAGTGCAAATGAGGCGATGGGAGATTATAAAGATGAGAGCCAAAAGCCTATACTACTTTTGACGAACGGTAATACAGAGAAAGAGGTGATAGATTTTTTTCTTAAGAAATGTCGCAGTATGGAGATAGAAATTAAATCAGATAAGGTAGCTGTTCTTACCAGAGGGAGGATTCATTCAGATACAGATATTAATGACCTGTGGAAAAGTAAGGAAATAGAGTTGATTGCAAAAGCTGCATATGAATGGAAATGTGGTTCTCGAAAGAAGGCATGTAGTGATATGACTAAAGCATCGTTTAGAATCCTTATTGGTGAGGAAACAGATGAATATTTAATGAGTAAAAAAATAAGGGAATATACAGACGAGGATAATTGGAAAGATTTTATAATTGATGTTTTTTGTGGTTTGCCAAATATAGATTTAGGTATTGCGGAGTGGGTAAGTCAGCTTGCAAATTTGTATATTGATATTTTGCAAAAATATGATTTCAAAATTGCAGAGGGGACTAATATAAAAGATATTTTTAAGATAAAAATGAGAGACAAGAGTAATCCAGAGTTTAAGGATATACCATTAAAGAATTATTTTGAAAAGAAAACCAGTGGAGATTATACAAGATCGTCAATTCATGGAGTAAAGGGTGAAACTTATGATGCGGTTTTGATTTATGTAAAAAGTAAGACTGGAAAAACACTTACACCCAAGTTTTTAATGGAGGGTGATTTGGAAGACGAATTGATGAGGATAGCTTATGTTGCAATGACGAGACCAAGACGACTGTTAATGATTGCTATGCCAGAAAATAAAAAATTGAAGGAATATAAGCGCTTTCCGGTAGACAAATGGGATTATGAGTATGTATAGAGATTATATAAAATGCATTTAATCGAATGGAGGAGTGTATGCTTTCAGAATTACAAAAGGAAGAAATATTGGAGCTGATTTCTCTCAAGCAGGAAGGAGCTTATTGGGACTTTAAAAAGGAGTGGTACGAAGAGGGAAAACAGCCGGATTTGCTACATGATATTATTTGTATGTCCAATAATCTAGAGAATCGAGATGCGTATATCATCATAGGAATTGATGAAGAAAATGATTATTGTGTCAATGATATGACTAATGCAGAAAATCGAAAATCGACACAAATGCTAGTGGATTTTGTGAGAAACAAGAAGTTTGCAGGTGGGATTAGACCTCGTGTAATGGTTGAAACAATGCAACTGGAAACAGGCACGATAGATATAATTGTAATAAAAAATGGATATTCTACTCCTTATGTTCTGGAAGAGTCGTATCGGGGGGTGAATGCTAACAACATATATACCAGAGTAATGGACAGTAACACACCTAAAAACAAAACTGCTGAAATTTCACAAATTGAATATCTGTGGAAAAAGAGATTTCGATTATTGATGGCGCCGCTTGAACAGGTATTTTATTTTTTGCTGAAAAGGGAAGAGTGGGAAGATGTACCAGATGATAGTTCTGTGACACGCATGTATTATAAGTATTCGCCGGAATATGTTATCGAATATGCTGGTTGCGATGATAGAGATGGATATGTTTATTATTTATTTAGTCAGATTGATAGTAGACCTCATTGGTATAATATATATGTTAAATATCATCAGACAATATTGTTTTCAACTATTGGTGTAGGATTGGATGGTGGTAGATATTTTACAAATGTTCCATGCACGGATTTTTTGTTTGATGATTGGCATCATGAAGGGAATATCTCTTTTAAATACTATGTAAAAGGAACGAAGGAAATGATATTACATGATTTCTTTTATGATTATGATAGTCATGATGCAATGTATGCAAGAGACCGGTTTGAAGAATGCATATTGATATTTGTGTCAGATACGGAGAAAGAAAATTTTAAAGACTATGCGGCTTCGAAATGGTCAAAAAGACAGGATTATTTGGAAGATGTACGATTACCACGCATGGAATTGCCGGGTGTATATCGGGAAGATGCATTTAAGGAGGAATATGAGAATGCACTTGTACTGAAGAAAATGTTGGACGAGTATAGAACTTATTAGTAAAAAAGCAAGAAGGAGATGATGTTATTGAAAAGAAGAGCAGATTTATTAATAGACGGAAAATATAGAAGAATTACTATATGGGATGCATTAGATTGGAAACAGAATCGCCCAGATCTTTGGGAAGAATATAAAAATAACATTTATAGCATTTGTAAAAAACCGGAAAATAAAGTAAGAATGGTTTTTCAAACTGGGAAAAATGGTATACTCAAGAATAGCTATTTTAGATATTATAATGCCGATTTCGAAAACAAAGGAGAAGGCAGTGAGGAATCATATAGACATGAATTATTTAAAGAATGTATATCTAGGATTGAGCGTCTAGAAATAAGGTGGAAGGGCGAGGCTTTAACGATATATCCTGATGAAATATTGCAAGAAGAAACTATTTTTATGGAAGATGGAACTAGACGAATTGTTGATTTACTTGTGAGTTTCACGAAAGCGGATCCAGCAATTTATGTTGAAAAATGGGAAGGTCAACTCGCAATTGAAATAAAAGATACTCATCCGGTAGATAGTAAAAAGATAAGCCAAATGAAACAAAAAGGACTTGCATGTTTAGAATTTACAGTCAGTAAATGGAATGTCAGAGAAAATTTTAACAATGCAGAGGATGAAGAGAAGCAAACTATTGAAATAACAGAAAAATTAGATGGGAAAAATGGTGGATATATTTGGGGTGAACTATTAGTAGATCCAATATCTAGGAAGTATTTTTCTACAAAATTGTATGAAGACGAAAAGAGAGAAAAAGAAAGAGCGATAGCTGAATTGAATCAGGTTAAGAAACTATATGGTCAAGTTATTGATACTAATAAACAGTTAAGGGAGCAGATACAATTGCTTGATAGGAATATTAATGTATATAAAAATAAATTATCTGGTTTTGAGGCAAAATTGAGAATTACAGAGCAGGAGAACACAGAAATAAAATCAAGTTTTTGGTACAAGCTATTTGGTAGAAGGTAAATAAAGGATGATATAAAATAAGGTTTGCCCCACAATTTAGGGCAAACCTCAACTTTTACAAATTCTATAATAGAGAGGAGTTCACGCATGAAGCTCCACCGGCCGTGCGCCTCGCAAGCAACACAGCACAACCATACATACTATAAATCATAAATAACACAAAAACAACTATTTTTTAAAGCGCACAATTTTTTCCCAGTTTTCAGGAAAGCCCATTTTGGAAAATAGCAGTTCCTGGCTGATGTGTGGGCAGTTCTTGAGAACGGAATGAATCAATCGTTTGAGCTCAGCTTTAAATTGTTTAAATTCCTGATTGTCAATAAGATAACGCAAAGCAATCACTACTGCAAATAAATCCTTCTTGCCGATAGCATATTGTCCGTTTTTCTGTGGTATTTGTAATTTACTATGTAAAACCGTATCAGGAATAGCTTCATTTACTTGAAATGAATAAAGTCTCTCATTGTGAGCACATACATTTCTACAGCTTGCAAGGATACGGATGAGCTGATGCAACTGAACCTCTGACATATTGGCAAAATTCAGACTAACCTTGGTGCGGATATCCGAAGTCGTATATTGATACATTTTTGAAATTTGTCCAAAAGTAAGCGCATTGGTTGCTACCCATAAAGGGACATTTCCATACACTGTTGCATGATGAGTGATATAACTATAGTTGCTTGGCAAGGCGATAGTTTTACTTAAGGTAGTAATCAGGCGATTTATTTTGTATTGATTTTTGCGAGTATAGTTAAAATTACCTGCAGTTAAATATGCAGTTTGCTGTTCTCCATATTTCTGGCAAAAGTAGTAAGAAAGCATAGATTTCAACTGTCTTTCCACATGTAAGATATATTTTAGAAAGAGCGTTCTTAATTCTTCGTCAAAGTAATAGAAAGCGGTAATTTCCTCAAAAGTAACTCCATGTAGATAATTACCGGATGGTTTATGCTTAAATAAATCCTTATATCCGCCGATTAATGAAAAATAGCTTAACTTTTGTAAAGTGGTTTTGGCAAATTCAGGATCAGAAATAATAAGTTGCTTTTCTTTTTCAAGCTTTTCGATTTGCTCATCATATGTGAAAAATGTTTTATTAGCCATCTCTGAATCCTCCTTTATTTTGGCATAAAAAAAGTGGAGCCCACGCATGGAACTCCACCGGCTGCGGGCATCGCAAGTTTCCGCAGCGCAACCACTAAAGATACTATACCATTGATATCTGGCGATGTCAAACAGTATTTTTTTAGTGGCATTAATAGTTTATGTGTTTCTGTGTGTGATATTCTTATTTTGTTGATTTCTGGCATTCAGCCATTTTTCTTTATATTCCAGTGCTTTCTCAGGCTTGTGCCATCTGGCATACAGATTATTCAGATATCCGTATACAGATTTTAGATAGTTGTTTTTAGAAACATAATTATCATATTCTGAAACAGCAGTATCAGATGAAGCTGAATCAGAATCACTGATATCCATAGCAGCACCGATAATACTCTCTGCATCCAGCAGATTCTTTTCGGCATCTACTGGCTTACCTTCCGTTAATGCAATTATTCCGGCGGCAAGTCGGCAGCATCCATAATCCAAAGTGTTGTAGCCTTCGTTATCTGTTACATGTGCAAATGTCAATTGATTTTTCATACTTTCTCCATGTCTATGTCAACTTCCGGTCAACATGCTGTCAATGTGTTTCATTCTTAAAATTTACTATCATTATCACAACAAAACATAGCCAACAGACATCAGCAGATATCTTGAATGTCTATAAACATTATAACACAGAACAAACATATGTTCTACAACTTTTTTGCATATTGAAAACTAAATGAGTTTTATCATATGCCAACAGAATCTGCGAAGATGTTCCCAGTAGGAAACGGAGCGGTGAAGACATTTACGTCAAGGGTGGGAAACTGACTCGAAAGATTTTAGTAAAAGAATGTGATATGTTTAGTATTTTAAGAAGGGTGTTTACACATGGCAAAAGAATTAGAATTAGCCAAGAAGCTGGCTGTACTTGGGTGGATTTTCTGCAAGGGATTGATTACCGAAGACGAGTACAGCAGAGCAAGAATTCATATTATGAGCGAATATGATGTAATAACTTTTATGACAGCATAGCCGCACATTCGTTAACATTTATATTTTGAATTATAGTGTAGGCAGTAGCAGAAATGATGTTATTGCCAATTTATTTTATACAGACAGATTTTAGGATTGAGAGAATGAGAAATCAATTG
>ENA-OPLO01000405-OPLO01000405.1-human-gut-metagenome-genome-assembly--contig:-NODE-405-length-14819-cov-2.761040_pt1 | contig 14819 bp, 14 predicted proteins | sample MGYA00241818_ERZ501721 | MGnify/ENA primary metagenome ERZ501721 (study PRJEB25962, sample SAMEA2042096) | human gut metagenome | biome: human gut; feature: human-associated habitat; material: faeces... | reverse complement strand
CATAAATAAAATTAAATATATAACCCTTTTCTTCATACTTCTCACCTATAATACATTTTATCATATTTATAATTAAATAAACATTAAATTAATTATTAATTACACTTTATTTACAATTTGAATATTATATTGTAGGAGGTACATATGATGAACTTTTTCCAAAACTTACTTTTAAGTACAAAAAGACTAATATTCTTCTTATTAGCCGTTTCATTCCTTATTATACTTACATATCAAATAATTATTCTTTTATTTATAACAACACCTTTAAATGCAGTATTACTTCTTATTGTATTTTTATTATATATGATACCATTTATTACTCTTGAATTATTGCCTTTTATATTTAATTTATAAATCTCTATTGATTTTATATATTTTGTATGTTATATTGTTGTTGACATTTGTGAAATTACATGCGTTTTTGTGTACTCAAATTTTTATACTCATTATTTTACACATTTAAAAGAAATGTGTGTTTTTTTGCGTAAGAAAGGAAGTGAAAAATAAAATGTCATTCATCAATGTTCAAGACATAAGTAAAACTTTTAAGGTTGCTAAAAGAAGAAGTGGTCTAAAAGCAACTTTAAAATCATTTTTTAAGAGAAATTATATCTATGTTGAAGCCGTTAAAGATATATCATTTCAAATTGAAAAAGGTGAAATTGTTGGTTACATTGGACCTAACGGTGCTGGTAAAAGTACTACTATTAAAATACTTAGTGGAATATTAGTTCCTGATAGTGGTAAATGTACTATTAATGGACTTGTTCCATACAAAGATAGACAAAAATATGTTAAAGATATTGGAGTTGTCTTTGGTCAAAGAAGTCAATTATGGTGGGATATACCAGCAGAAGATACATTCGATTTACTTAAAGATATTTATAATATAAGTGATGAAGAATTTCAAAAGAATAAGGAAGAACTTACTACCCTACTTAACATTAAAGATATTATGGGAATTCCAGTAAGACAACTTAGTTTAGGTCAAAGGATGCGCTGTGAAATTGCTGCTTCATTAATTCATAATCCATCCATATTATTTTTAGATGAACCTACTATAGGATTAGATGCTGTATCTAAAGAAATAGTAAGAGACTTTATCAAAAAACTAAATAAGGAAAAGAAAACTACAGTAATATTAACAACGCACGATATGAGTGATATCGAAGCACTTGCTAAAAGAATTATATTAATTGGAAAAGGACAAATACTTTATGATGGAACTCTTAATCATTTAAAAAACAAATATGGTCATATTAAAAAGATAAGTGTTAAAACAAATGATAAGATTAAGTCATGTAAAAAGAATGGTATTATTTCTTATGAAAAAGTTGATAATTATTATAATTTTATGATTGATGTTAGTATGATAAGTGTATCTAGTTTCTTAAGTTACTTATCTTCTAAAGTAAATATTAATGATATTGAAATTAATAGTGAAAATATTGATAATATAATAGTTCGTATGTATAAGGAATATGAAATTTAAAACATATTTATCATTATTTAGGATTAAGTTTATAAGTGCTTTACAATATAGAACTGCTGCTTTAGCTGGTATCTCTACTCAATTATTCTTTGGAGGTGTATTTATTATGGTTTATGTTGCATTTTATGAATCTAATAATACAGTGGGTGTTCCAATGGATATGAAATATTTAGTAAATTATTTATGGCTTAATCAAGCATTCTTTGCATTAACATATATATGGATGAGAAATGATGATTTACTTTCTATGATTAAAAATGGTAATGTAGCATATGAACTTTGTAGACCTGTAAACTTCTATTTCAAATGGTTTTTTACAATATATGGAACAAGAATTGCTAATGTTACTCTTAGATTTTTACCTGTTTTATTAATATCATATTTCTTACCTAGTCCATATAATTTAACTTTACCTAGTAGTTTTTTAAACATTATATTATTTATTATTTCATTATTTATTTCTAGTATTATTGTTGTATCTGTAACAATGATAATTCATTTAATTGTATTCTTTACTTTAGATGAAAAAGGTATCATAACATTTTTAATGGTTTTTGGTGAAATATTCGCAGGTGGAACTGTACCTTTAGCATTCTTTCCTAATTGGTTAAGAAATATCGCAAATATTCTCCCATTTAAGTTTTTATGTGATACTCCATTTAATACATATAATTATGGATACACATACTTTATTAAAAACTTTGGTATAGGTATATTATGGTGTATAGTTCTAATATCAGTTGGATACATATTATCTAAAAAAGCACTAAAATGTGCTAGTGTACAAGGTGGTTAATATGAAACTATATATCGAATCATTAAAAATGCATCTTAAAAGTACTTTAGAATATAAAACATCATTTATAATTGGTTTCTTTTCTCAATTCTTAGTTTATTTTACATATTATTTTATAATAATAGCTTTATTTAATAAGTTTGATAATATTAAGGGATTTACAATGTATGAAGTATTGCTTACTTTTTCTATTATACAGTTTGGGTTCTCTATGAATGAATTATTTGCTCGTGGTATTGATTCTTTTGATAAATTAATAATTGATGGTAGTTTTGATAGATTACTTTTAAGACCACAAAATATATTATTACAAATATTATGTAGTAAGTTTGATTTTGTTAAGTTTTCAAGAGTATTTCAGTCTATTATTGTATTTATAATTGCTTTATCTAATTTAGATATAAAATGGAATATTATTAAAGTTATTTCATTAATACTTATGTGTATTGCATCAATTATTGTATTCTTTTCTGTCTTCTTACTTATGGCTTCATACTGTTTCATAACAGTACAAGGTTTAGAAGTTAGAAATTTATTTACTGATGGTGGTAAACATATAGCACAATATCCTATGGGAATCTTTAAAAAAGGCGTTCTTATGTTTTTTACTTTTATAATACCTTACTCTCTTGTTAATTATTATCCTCTATTATATTTTTTAGATAAAAGTAATAACGTATTTTATGCTTTTTGTCCAATAATTGTTTTACTTTATGTAATACCAGCCTTATTATCATTTAAGATAGGAATATCTAAATATACTTCTGCTGGTAGTTAAGATATTAAGATTGTTAATGTTTTTAACAATCTTTTTATTTATTTTGATATTGATTTATATTATAATTGAATTATGATAGAGGTTTTTTATGAATGATAATAGATATAAAGAATGTTTAAATAAAATAGATAAATATTATAAAAGTAATCCTGATATCACTACAAATGAACTTGAAAAAACTATATATAATATTGAGTATAACGTCCTTACGAAAAATAGTAATATTGGTCCTAAAAAAATTTTAGATGTTGATATAGTTTGGATATATAGAGTTGCATTTGTAATTATTGTTTTAGCAATTGGATTAGTTGATATACTTAATAATAGTTTTGATGGTACTTACTATTTCGGAGCAATATTCTATTTAGCTGGTTTATTTATAGGATTAAATATTAAAGGAGTTGGATTAATATTCTTACTTAGTCATGGTGGTACTGGTATTGGCATAATGTTAGTTCCAACCATAATAAACATTTTTAAAAGTCCCCTTATGAGTGATTTAGCAAATAATAATATAATGAGTATATTAGTGATTGCTTTTATAGCAATAGTAGTAGCAATTCTTATGACTGTATTTTATAACTTGAGTGATCAGTTTAAAAATAAAAATTATAGTTTACCTGTTATATTTTTATTATTTATGATTGGCATTGTAATAATAAAAATAATACCTATTATATATAATATACATATTTAAAATTTGTTCTAAAAGAAAAAGTCTATTTAAATTTGAAATAGACTTTTAATATGTTAATTTTTTTATTAAATAATTTTCTAAATTAAAATTGTTTTCTTGTGCGATTATTATAAGTTCTTCATTACTTGCTTTCTTTACTCTATCTGATTCTAGTACAGCTGCCATATTAACAGTGAATGCTAGTGAATAGAAATAATTAAGTAAATCATTTCTAAGTAAATCAAAATCAATATTATAATTCACGAAGTTCTGCTCCACACATTCTATTTAAAGTTCTAACAATTGCTTCTAATTTAGAATTAATCTCTTCACTTGTAAGAGTTGTATTTTCTGAAGCGAATGTAACTCTTAACATAATAGATTTTTTACCTTCAGGTATTTGATTACCTCTATATTCTTCTATAAATTTAATACTGCTTACTTTTGATTTAATATATTTAGTAAGTTCTTCCCAAGTAACATTTTCATCTACTATTAATGATAAATCTTTTTCTATAGATGGAAGAACTGGTATATGTTTAAATTCATTTGTTCTTGATGGATAAGGTATTAACTTATCTACATTTATTTCAAAGATTGCTACATTTGTTCTTTTGATTTTTGAATCATTCATTGCTTTTACACTTAGTAATCCAATATTACCAATAACTTCATCATTAAGTATTATATCTAAATGAGCATTAATATCTGCCCATGATGGTTTAGTTCCTTCTTTGAAACTAATTTTTTCCATATGAGTATATTCACATATATGTTCAAGTACACCTTTTAACTCGTAGAATATTTCTTTAGCATCTTTACCTACTATACATCCTGTTAAAAGTTTCTTATGAATTGGTAATGTTTCATCTTCACTTGACTCATGATAAACACCTTTTTCAAATACTTGAGCCATTTCATACATCTTAAATGAATCAAAGTATCTTAAGTTTTTAGATATAGATTCTAACATACCAGGAACAAGTGAACTTCTTAAATATGCTTCTTCTGGTGATGGTGGTGTTGCAAGTTTAACTAGATTATTTATATCAATTGAAGCTGCATTTATATATTTAATATCTACCCATGGATAAGTAAATATTTCGTTAAATCCACATCTTACTGATAAATATTCTTTAATTCTTCTCTCTAAAATAACATTATTTTGACGAACTGCTTTATCAAATTTAATAGTAAGTGGTTGTTTTTCAAAACTTTCAAATGATAGAAGTCTTGCAATATCACCCATTACATCATCTTTTAAAGATACATCTCCAGTACTTCTCCATGTAGGAACTACTGTATGATATATTCCATCTTTATATTCTACTTCATAACCTAAATGAGTTAATATATTTGTAATAGTTTCACGTGGTAAAACTTTACCTAACCTTTCATTTAAGAATTTTTCACTTACATCTATTTTTTCATTTTCAGTTTTAACTGGATATACATCATTAAATGCAACTACCTTAGATTCAGGGAATATTTCTTTAAAAAGTTTTAATGCAAGATTTAGTCCATCATCTACTCTTTCTGTATCAATATTCTTTTCATAACGTATTGATGCATCAGTTTTTTCATCAAATCTTTTACCTGTTTTTCTTATAGTTTTAGCAGTAAAGTTAGCTATTTCAAGTACTATACCTGTTGTTTCAGGAAGTATTGAATCTTTTTTACCACCACGAATGCCAGCTAGTGCCATTGGACTATTTTCATCACATATTACTAAATCATCAGTTGTAAGTTTAATACTGTTGTTATCTAGTAATAATAGTTCTTCATTTACTTCTGCATTTCTTACGATTATTTTATTTCCATCAACGTGAGTTCTATCAAAAGCATGTAATGGTTGACCTACTGCTAACATAACATAATTTGTTATATCAACTATTGCATTAATTGGTCTCATACCTGCTTTTATAAGTGATGACTGCATCCATATTGGAGATTGTTTTTCATATACATTTTCTATTTCTACTGCTACATATCTTTGACATTTAGTAGTATCTTCTATTTCAACATTATACTTTGGTAAACTTTCATCAATAGATACTTTTTCTAAAGGAATAAGTTCAGTATTATAGATTGCTGATAATTCACGAGCAATACCATAGTGGCCCCACAAATCTGGTCTATTAGTAAGTGATTTATTATCTATTTCAAGAACTGTATCGTTCATATCAATAACATCACTTATGTTTTCACCTACTGTACATTCTATATTTGATAAATCTACTATTTCTGCTTCAGTTTTTGGTGGGAATAGTCCTTCTAAATATACTTCTTCTGCTCCACAAATCATACCATAAGAGTCTACTCCACGCACCTTTGAATCTTTGATTTTCATAAGTTCACTTTCACCATGCCAATAAACTTCAGCACCTGGTTTAGATACAACTACAAGTTCTCCTACATATAAATTAGTTCCACCACATACAATTTGTTTAGGTTCACTTTCTCCAATGTCAACTTTACATACTCTTAACTTATCAGCATTTGGATGGTCATTTATTTCTAAAATTTTACCAACAATTATATCATGAAATTTATCACTTTCATTAGTAGCATCTTCTACTTCTACTGTACGAAGTGTTAAATCATTAGTCATTTCTTTTGTATTTATATTTTCAGGTAATTTTACATATTTTTTTACCCAATTTAATGATACTTTCATTTTTCTTTTCCTCCTACTTAAATTGTTTTAAGAATCTTAAATCAGCACTATGGAATAATCTTACATCGTCTACTCCATATCTCATCATAACTAATCTATCAAGACCAATATTTATATAGAATCCTGTCCATTCTTCAGGGTCTAGGTGAGCACTCTTAAGTACATTAGGATGAATTACACCACCTGGCATAACTTCTATCCATCCATTATGATTACATACTTTACATCCTTTACCACCACATACTAGACATTCCATATCAATTTCATATCCAGGTTCAGTAAATGGGAAGAATCCTTCTCTCATACGTACATTTATTTTTCTACCAAACACTTTCTCAAGTATTGTTTGAATCATTACCATACCTTGTGAGAATGATATATTTTTATCAACAATTAATGCTTCATATTGGAAGAATGCACGTTCATGTCTAGCATCTGTATTTTCATTTCTATAAACTCTACCAGGATATACAAATCTAGCTGGTGCGCCATGTTTAAGTAAATATCTAACACTTCCACCTGTTAAATGTGGTCTTAAACATAATCTTTCAGTTCCACTTTTATCTTCAGTTCCATCTATCCAAAATGTATCCATCGTTTGTCTAGCAGGATGATCTTCTGGAAAGTTTAAGTTATCAAATGCATACTTTTCACTACTGATATCATCTTCACTAAATACTTCAAAGCCAAGAGATGTGAATGCTTCATTTAAGTCATAACACATTTGTGTAATTGGATGAAGAACACCACTACTTACTTCAAACCCTGGTAATGTTAAATCAATTGGACTATCAAGAACACTTTGTAATGAAATAAGTTCTTCTTCTTTTAGTTTATTTGCATCTGCGACTACTCTTTTTATTTCAGTAGTAATCATTCCTATTTCTTTTCTTTCTTCAGGACTTAAAGAACCAAGTGTTTTCATTATTTCAGTAAGTTCACTCTTTTTACTTGTAAGTTCTTTCATTACTTCTTGTAGCTCATTTATAGTTTTAGATTCATTAATTTTTCTTAAACTATTTTCTTTAATTTGTTCTAATTTTTCTTTCATTTTTGCTCCCTTTCTTAAATAAAAAATAGTGTTCATCCATAAAGGACGAATCACTATTAAATCCGCGGTACCACCTTTGTTCTAATATTAGCACTCTATAGAATAACGCTCATCACGATTTAGCTCCATTATTGAAATTCATAAGATAGACTCTCTAAAGTAACTCTCAGTCAATGATTACTATTTTCTGTATAGAATTCTATATTACTACTTGTTAACTTCATTGCTAACAAAACTGATTAAATTATACATCTTAATAATAAGCTTGTCAAACTATTTTTGTACGAAATATTTGCTTATTCTCATAACTTTCTCTTGTTTAGCATTTAATTTATCATGAAGTTTATATAATTCTATCAATATATTATTTAAAATATTAACTATTTCATTTAAATCATCTATACGTATATAAATATCTACTATTCTTTTTAATTCTTCAGTTATTCCACTATCCATATCCATTATAGTTAATATTTCATTAGATATTTCTTTTAATAATGTATTTATATGTTTATTATTACTTTTAATTAAATCACTTTTAATTAAATCTATTTCATTATTGTTATTATTACAATTACCTATTTTCTTATAAATTGCTCTTAATACATCATTTATATAATCTTTATTACATCTATCATCACTTATTCTATTTAGCATTTCTTCTCTTGATTTAATAAGTATATCATGCTCTTCACTTTTTGAAATATTTAATATATTTTCTAATATTGGATGTAATCTCATTCTAAAATAATTTTCATATTCACTTATATTTTTATATGGTAGTGTTTTAGTATCAAGCCTTAAATTAATACCTTGTGTAAGGGTACTAATATATGATAAATATTCTTCTATTTTCTTTTTATCTTCACTTAATAAGCTTATTATTCTACTTCTTATTTCTTCACTTTTATTAGTGTTACTGCTTAAGTTAAGTAATATATCATGATTTATTCTACATAAGTCACGATAAAGTTCACTAGGTGAATCACTTATTTTACCGTTTAATCCATCTATACATTTATCAATATAATCAATTATACGATTATACTCTAAATTATTATCTGCATTTCTTTTTAATTTATCTAGTAATGTATTTAAACTTAATATTAAATTATTATGTAGTCCCTCTTCAGTATAAAGTACTAATCCATCATTATTAATTAAGTTATTTAAATCATTATTATATTTATCAAGTAATGTTGATATAATTTCTTCTATATCTTCTTTTCCATGATAATACATAGCATATAATCTTATTTCATTCAATAAAGAAGTTATTTCATCGCTAGGCATTTTCATTAATGCTTCACTTGTATTTTCAACTTTCTTTTCTTGATGCTGAAATATAAGTTCATTTAAAAACGTACTATTTAAAAAATTATATATATTACTATCTTCAAAAGACTTTTTAGCATAATAATCAGAATCATATAATATACCTGACAATAATAATTTTTTACATATTAATAATTTATGTTCCCTATCTATATACCAAGTTATAGGTTCTACTTTATATACTGTTCTTTCTTTTTTATTTTTATATTTATAGTTTATATAACTTTGACCATCAATTTCTATTTCTTTAAAGTTTTTCATTGATATCTGCATATTCTTAAATGAGCCTTTTGGAATAGAGTCTATTGGTAATGTATAAGATTTCTTTGTATAAATTGCTTCACTATTTTTTAAGTCAATATTATATATTCTTTCTGTTGGATATTTACCTAAAGTTATTTCTGTTTCTGATTCACCTATATCTTTCATTAGTTCATCAAAAGCACTTTCTGATAATTCTATTATTGGTAATATATATAAACTACTTAATAAATCACCATCATAACTTATTTGGCCTTGATGATAATAATAATTTTGATAATAAGTACTGTTTGAAAAATAACCATATCCAAGTTTATTTGAATGTTGTGATTTTAATTCCATTAATGCTATTTTTCTTTCAAATATTAAAATATTTTTTATTTCATATGATAAAGATGTGCATTCTATATCATTTATATGTTCTTTTAATATGAATAATCCTTTTTCTTCATCAAAGTCTTCTATCGAAGGAATTCTTACTTTATAATCCACATTCGTCATAAAAAAATACACCTCTTTAATGAGGTATATTCTAACATATTTATTATGTTTATTCTATATATTTTTATAATAATAATTTACAAGTATTTTTTCACTTTCTCCATCAGCACTTCTTTTAGCATATTCTTCATAATCTGATTTTAAATAATTTATAAATCCCATCTTAAAGTATATTTGTATGTTTCTAACTTCAACAGGTTCAACTCCTAAAACTAATCTATTAAATCCTTTAGATTTTAAATCTTGTTCCATATATCTATATAATTTACCAAAATATCCTTTATTTTCTTCTTCTTTATTAGTTCTAAAAGCACATAAATATGCAGTTTTACCATCAAATATTTCATCTAATCCTTCAACATCTTCTTTATTGAAAATAGCTGTTGCTTCGCATATTATTTTACCATTTAATATTCCATAATATGAAACTCTATTACCCTTTTTAGCACTTTCAATAAATTTTTTTTTGTAAAGACTCCATGATATATCACCAGGATGTATACTTATTTCATAATCCCATTTTGTATTCATTTCATTTAAGTCGGCTATTTTACATATATAATTGTTCATTATCATCTCTTCTTTCTAATTTAAAATCTTATTATGATTTAAACATATCCTATATTATTATTTTATATGTTTTTATACTTTTATTCAAGTAAGAAATAAAGCACCTCTTATTTTATTGAAAGTATCATATCTTCTAAATAAAAGTTATCATAATAATTATTATCTTCTAAATGCTTTATCCATTTATCTATATTTTCTTTTATATTATCACTAGATTTTCTATATGTAACTCTTAAATACATAGCAAGTGATGGCATTAGATCTATAATAGTTTTTTCTTCATTTAGAATCTTACTATCATGATATGCTTCTATTATTGCTTTAACTATCTTATATGATTCACTAAATAGTGATGCTCTTATATTTTCTTTTATATCATTTATTGATTCTGTTATTATTTTCTTAAATGCATAATCATCATTCATAATTAATGAATTATATATATTATTATAATAGTACTCATATTGTACAAGTGGTAGATATTTCTTAAAGTAATCATTAAATGCTCCCATCTCAAATGCAACACTATCTTTATATTTAGCATTTAACAAATAATCTTTTAACTCTTTAGCAGGTATTTTTGATATTAATGTATGCATATCTATTCCTGTCTTATCTATTTCTTTTTTAAGAGTTGCTTTTATATAATTTTTATTTTTTATTGACATTAAAACTGCATATATATGTTTACATGGATATTCACAAGGACAAGTACAGTCATAATCATAGTAGTCTTCATCTTTATCATATTCAACATTTACTGTATAAGGTTCATTCGTACTACCAGCAACTTTAGCTGTATACTTATTATTTGATTTTATTACTGATAAGACCATACCATTTTCATAATAATCTTTACCTTTTTTAATTATTGTATCATTAAATTCATATTCATTATTTTTAATAATATCATTTTCGTAATCATATTCCATACTATTCATCTGTATATGTATCCTTTATTAAATCATTTAATATCTCTATTGGATAACTATTTTTAAAGAATCCAATTATTATATCAGTTGCTTCTTCTTTTAATTTTTCTCTAAATACATCATGTGTTGTTTTATCAAGTAATACTATTTTCTTATGTGGATTTTGTATTTCATTATATACATGTTCTACTGATTCTTGTGGAACTATAAAGTCTTTATTACCTCTAAATATTAATGTTGGTATTTTTATATCCTTTGGTGTGTTTTGTAATTCTTTTATTAATTTAAAGAATTCTAAATAACAATTTGCAGGTAATTTAAGTAATCTATTTGCTACTAATTTAGCACCATATTCTTCAAATATTTTTGGCGTTGCGTTAAGTGCAGTATTAAGATTTATTTTTTCTTGTTCATAACCAGATATTCTAAAAGCAGGAGCAACTAAAACAAGTTTCTTTACTTCTTTATATTTACTAGCAGCATAAGACGCTAAAACTCCTCCCATGGAATGCCCTATAACATATATCGTACTATAACCATTATTAATTAAAAATTCCATTTCATGATCAACTTTTTTAATCCAATCTTTATATGTAATCTTATGTTTAAAATCTCCATCATGTCCAGGTAATGTAAAAGTATATACATCATAATTACTAATAAGTTCTAATCTATGTGTTAGATATTCTTGATCGTATACTCCTCCTGCAAACCCATGAATTACTAATATTGCTTTTCTAAATAACTTCATAAATATACCTCTCTTATTTATATTATTTTATCACAAGTATATGTTATTGCTTTTAAAATTTACATTTTCAGTGTCAAATAATTATTTATAATGTGTAAATATCATTCATTATTAGATATCTCTTTTATTTCCCTTACAAATACACTTTGTTTATCTTCATCTCTATTTACAAGTAAATATACCTTATTTTTAGTTCTAGTTAATGCTACATAAAATAATCTTCTTTCTTCAGCATAAGGTATTCTTTCATTAATAGTTGGATATCTAAATAGAGATGTTATCCAATAAATTTCTTTATCACTAGATGGAAAACTTTTATTAAGGCCTATTACAATTACTTCATCAAATGTAAGTCCTTTTGATTTATGAATAGTCATTCCTTCTAAATCTATATCTTCATAACCAACAAATGATATTTTAGTACCTAATTCATCATTAAAATAATCTGTATCAAAGCATCTTTTAATAATAGCATTAGTTCTTGCTAAAACAAGTATATTATGGTTAGGATTATCTTTATGTATTTTTATTATTATGTCTTTTAAAGTATCATATTCATGATCATTATCAAAATATATAAATTCAATTGGTTTATCAAGATGTTTACTAGATTCTAAATATTTCTTAATTTGATCTGGATTTCTCATTACAAATTCACCAGATACATTTAATAATTCTTGACTATTTCTATATGTTCTACTAATTCTAAAAATAACTGCATCTTTAAAATAATCTTTAAAGTTATAAATGTATTCTATTCTTGAACCACTAAATGAATATATACTTTGCCAATCATCACCGACTGCATATATTTTTGCATGATTTCTATCCACTGTTTTTTTAGTAAGTTCATATTTATATTGAGATATATCTTGATACTCATCTATAATTATATATTCAAAGTTTAAATCATTATTTATACCTAAATTTTCAATATATTTATTCGCATAATAAAGTAAATCAGAATAATCAAATTTATATATTTCAGCACCATATAATTGACGCTGATAATAAACATAAAAATCATTAATATAATAATATTGTTTTTTAGCTTGTTCTTTCTCACTAGTTAGTTTTTCAATATAACTTGTTATTATTTCTTGATATTTTTCTCTATTAATAGATTCTTTTATTATATTTACTACATCATAAAAGAAATTTTTAAATGGATAGATTAATGATAATTTATTGTTATCAAGTATTCTACTATATATTTCTTCATCACTTCTTGTGTTTAATTTGATACCAAATTCTTGTAATTTTATTGATAATTCTCTTTCTATATTTTCTATAGGTGTTTTATCTAATTCTATAAATTTATTATTGTGTGATTTATGAAATTCAATTTTTTCTTTTTTATTCTTATTATATTTTTCATCATCTATTCCAAAATATTCTATGTATATTTCTTCTCCACCAAAATCTATAGTGAAGTCAGGCTTATATATTTTATTTTCATCCATTAGTTCAGTATATATTTTTTCATATGAATAAAGAATGTTATTTTTGTATAAAAAGTTTGCAATTACTGCTTCTGGGGCTGATTTTACAAGTTCTCCTTGTATTGTAATTATGTTTTCTTGATTTAATCTTTTGTTAATCCAATATTCTATGTAACCTTTTATTCCATTAGTCGAAGTCTTTGCTTCATTTATTTTATATTTTTTATATTCAATAATTAGTTCTTCATATGTACTAAAGTTCTCATAGTTTTGTAAGAACCATTTGCTAAATACCCACTGCATATTTGTTACAGTTATATTGAAAGTGTCTAGTATATCGTTTAGTTTACTTTTATTTTTAAATATATCACAAAAGTAATTAAAGAATATTTCCTCTTTATCATTAAAGTCTATTACTGAACATTTTCTATTTTTAAATATATTTCTTATGTATTCGTAACCAAGAGAGTGAAATGTTGTTATGTGTGCTGGAATATTAAAATCTCCAAGTATTCTTTTTTCTAATTCTTGTGTTGCTTTTTTAGTATAACTCATTACTAATATTTTAGTTGGATCTACTTTTTTAATATCAACCAAGTATTTTACTTTAGCCGTCATTGTTGTAGTTTTACCTGTACCTGCTCCAGCAATTATTAAAGCACTATCTTCATCACTTAATATAGACTTAATTTGTTCTTCATCAAGTACAATATTATCGTCTATACCTTTAAACATATTTTTAAAATAATCTTTGTACTTGTTACTTAAAAAAGTTAAAATGATATTATTATATTTTTCTATATCAAAATTAAGATAATCATTTTTAACTGATTGATATAATCTATTTGATATATATTCTCTATTTTTTACTTTCCTTTTAAATTCTTCTTTCATTACAGCACCTTACTATAAAAATTATATCAAATAATGAGTGGAATAACAATTAAAATAGACTTATTTTGTGTAAGCCTATTATTTATAATGATTTAAATCATTTTTGTCAAAAAAGAACATAAGTATTAAAATGTACTCATATTGTATAGAAGAAATTAATTTTTCAATATCTTTACCACTTAATTTTCTTATATCTGGAAAATTATTGCTTCTTATGTGTGCTCTATATAATTTTTTTAATTTTTCATCTGGCTGTCTCAAGAAAGCTTTACTTTCTTTTTTACCATCTAAACTATATGTATATTGTGACAAAAATTTTTTTACTTCTTCTATTGGTGGTATGTCTATTTCTGACTTATCATCATTATTTATAGCGTCATACGATATAACAGCATCTACATCCCATTCTAAAATTCCAACGCTTTCATAGCTAAAATTATCATCCTTTAATCTATTTAATGCTTTATTTTGCGAACCAATCCCAGCAAATGCTTCTAATAATCTTATATTTTTTTCATAACTACTCTTTACTCTTGTTGCAATATCATAATATTAATTTAAGACTTTTCTAAAATTATATCAAACGTAATTTGTTTAACATCTACCATTAAAAATTTGTTAAATTTATATTATTAGAAATATTTTTTGACATATAAATTA
>ENA-OPLO01000360-OPLO01000360.1-human-gut-metagenome-genome-assembly--contig:-NODE-360-length-15900-cov-2.831997_pt1 | contig 15900 bp, 10 predicted proteins | sample MGYA00241818_ERZ501721 | MGnify/ENA primary metagenome ERZ501721 (study PRJEB25962, sample SAMEA2042096) | human gut metagenome | biome: human gut; feature: human-associated habitat; material: faeces... | reverse complement strand
AAGTTAAAAAAGTTTGTAAAAAGAATGTAAATATGTTTAATTTACTTCTTTTTTTTAGTATAATATTATTTAGGAAGTTCAGGTGATATTATGCAGGATAAAATGGAAAGATTGCTTAATCAAATAGGCATGAACAAGGATTATTTAGAGAATGCTAGTATTGATAAGATTATAGTGTATGAGAAAAATAATTTATGGGAGTTTATTATTAGTAATGATAAAGTTTTACCTGTATATATATATGATGAATTATGTAATAAAATAATGAATACTTTTAAAACTATTAAAGATATTAATGTTGTTATTACTACGAATAATAATAGTAATGAATATTTAGAAGATTATTTTGATAGATTAATAGATTTATTTAGTGATGAGAGTATTAAATATAAGACTTTTATTGATAGAAAGTTAAATATTGATAATGATAATTATATATTTGATGTTTATAATAAAGCAGAGCTTGCTTATATGACTGAAAAGAAAGAATATTTGAATGAAATGCTTAATAGATATGGATTTAATGGTAATTTTGTTTTAAATCTATGTGAGAATAAAGAGAATGATATTCTTAATCAAATTGAAAAAGATAAAATAGTTAATATACCTAGTATGGTGTCTCCTAGAAAGGAAAGTGTTCCTGATAAAGTAGAAGAAAAAAAATACTTTAGACCAAAGAGAGATACTAGTATTACTCCTATTAAGGATTTAATGTATGAAGTAGATAATATTACTATTAATGGGATGATATTTGGTATGGATATGTTTGAATCTAAGAGTGGATATAAGATTATTACTCTTAAGGTTACTGATAATAGCGATAGTATTTATGTTAAGATGTTTACTAAAGATAATGATGAATATGCTAGAATTAAAGATTTACTTAAGGTTGGTTCTTGGTATAACTTTTATGGTAAAGTAGCTATGGATAAGTATTCTAACGAACTTACTTTTACTACTAGATATAAAGATGTTGATAAGACAGAGAGTCCTGAAAAAGAAAAGGTAGTGGATAATGCTCCTGTTAAGAGAGTTGAGCTTCATGCTCATACAATGATGAGTCAGATGGATGGTATTACTAATGTTGATTTAAATAAACATACTTGTGAACTTGTTAGTAAGTGTATTGATATGGGTTACAGAGGGGTTGCTATTACCGATCATAGTGGTTGTCAAGCTTTTCCTATTGCTTATGATATTATTAAAAGTTATAATAAAAAGATAGAAGATCCTAGTAAACATTTTAAGGGATTATATGGTACTGAACTTACTGTTGTTGATGATACTGTTAATATTGTTGTTAGACCTGATGATAGAATTCTTAAGGATCTTACTTATGTCGTTTTTGATACTGAAACTACAGGTTTTAATGCTGGTGGGGCTGATCAAATGATTGAAATAGGTGCGGTTAAAATAAAAGATGGAGTTATTACAGATAGATTTGATAAATTTATCAATCCAGGAAGACACATTCCAGATAAAATAACTGAACTTACATTTATAACAGATGAAATGGTTAAAGATGCAGATGATGAAGGTACTGTTACAAAAGAATTTTTGGATTGGGCTGGGAACGCTCCAATGGTTGCTCATAATGCTAAATTCGATATTTCATTTATTGAAATGGCTATGAAAAAATATAATCTTGGAGAATTTAACAATACAGTAATAGATACATTAGAACTATCAAGAGCACTTGATCAAGGATTTGCAAGACATAGTTTATCAGCACTTGTTAAAAGATATAATGTACCATGGGATGAAGAAAGTCACCATAGAGCAGACTACGATGCTGAAGGTACAGCACTAGTATTTCATAAAATGTTACAAAAATTAATAGGTCAAAATTATGATACAATTAATTCACTTGAAAGATTAATTCCTAAAGATGAAATACATAAATTTGGTAGAACTTTCCATTTTAATGCAATAGCCTTAAATAGAACAGGACTTAAAAATTTATTTAAAATTATTTCACTTGCGAACACTACATATTTATATAAAACACCTAGAATCTTAAGAAGTAAACTAAATGAATTAAGAGAAGGATTACTTATTGGTAGCGGTTGTTATGAAAGTGAAGTATTTATAGAAGCAAGAAGTAAGGATGGAGAAGAACTTACTAATATAATTAATTTCTATGATTATGTAGAAGTTCAACCACCAGAAGTATATGATCATTTGATACAAACAAGTGATTTTGCTAATATATTTGAACTTAAAACACATATAAAGAAAGTGATTGATGCTACTAAGAGTGCAGGAAAGATAATTGTTGCAACAGGAGATGTACATCATTTTACAAGAGAAGATAAAATATATAGAGAAATAATTATTAATCAAAAAGTACCAGGAGGTGGAAGACATCCTCTTGCTAAAAGTAATATAACAAATATACCATCACAACACTTTAGAACTACAGAAGAAATGTTAAAAGATTTTGATTTCTTAGATAAAGATTTAGCATATGAAATAGTAGTTACTAATACAAATAAAATATGTGATATGGTAACTGAATTTGAAGTAATTATGGATACAAAAGGTATTCCATTTAGTCCAAGAGTTAAAGCTGATGATGGAAAAACATACCTTGATTGCCCAAGAGTAGTTACAGATCTTGTATTTGAAAAAGCTGCGTCTTGGTATGGAAGTCCACTTCCACATAATATTGAAGAAAGAATTTCTAAAGAATTATATGGAGATGCAGTATATAATTATTGGTATAATAGATTAAAAAGCGAAAATGAAGGAATAAGTGAAGACAAACTTATAGAAAAAACATTTGATAATTTACATGAAACACTTATTGCTGGATTTGATAAGGTTAAAGAATTAATTGGTGAAAAAGTAAAGAGTGAATGGACAGAAGAAGATGGAGAACTTAATGAAAAGAGTCTTGCTTCTAAAGTTAAAAAAGAACTTGGAGGTATCATAGGTGGAGGATTCGATCCAATATACTTAATTGCTCAAAGACTTGTTAAACACTCTAATGATGATGGATATATTGTTGGATCAAGAGGTTCTGTTGGTAGTAGTTTTGTAGCAACAATGATGGGTATTACAGAAGTAAATCCACTACCAGCACATTATAGATGTTTAAAATGTCAAACAAGTTTATTTAATGATGAAGAAGGTAATCCTCTTGGCTCTACTTATTCAAGTGGTTTTGATTTACCTGATAAGAAATGTCCTAATTGTGGAGAGTATATGAAAAAAGATGGTCAAGATATGCCATTTGCTACTTTCCTTGGATTTAATGCAGATAAAGTTCCAGATATAGACCTTAACTTCTCAGATCTAAATCAAGCATCAGCTCATGAGTATACAAAAGTACTATTTGGTGTTGATAATGTTTATAGAGCAGGTACAATTGGTACTGTTGCTGAAAAAACAGCTTATGGATTTGTAAGAGGTTACTTTGAAGATAAGGGAATCTTAGATAAAAGAAGTTGTGAAATAGAAAGACTAGCCATGGGTTGCACTGGAGTTAAAAGAACAACAGGTCAACATCCAGGTGGTATAGTAGTTGTTCCAGATTATATGGATGTAAGTGATTTTACACCATTCCAATTTCCAGCAGAAGATCCAACTTCAGCATGGAGAACAACTCACTTTGATTACCATTCAATTGAAGAAAATTTGCTTAAACTAGATATTTTAGGACACTCTGATCCAACACAGCTAAGACTTATTCAAGATTTAAGTCATACTAATGTACTTGATGTTCCACTTGATGATAAAGATACAATGAGTATATTTACAAGTACTAAAGTACTTGGAGTTACAAATGAACAAATAATGTGCCCAACTGGTACTCTTGGTATTCCTGAATTTGGTACTCCATTTACAATAGGTATGGTTGCTGAAACTAAGCCAACTACTTTCGCAGAACTTGTTAAAATATCAGGACTTTCTCATGGTACTGATGTATGGTTAGGTAATGCTAGAGACTTATGTACACCTGATGAAAATGGTAATATAAAAGTTCCATTTAAAGATGTAATTGGTTGTCGTGATGATATAATGGTATATTTAATGTATAAAGGTATGAAGCCAATAAAAGCATTCAAAATAATGGAATTTGTTCGTAAAGGAAAAGCATCTAAAGACCCAGCTACATGGGCAGAACATAGAAAGACAATGGAAGAGGCAGGTATTGAAGAATGGTACATTGATTCTTGTCAAAAGATTAAGTACATGTTCCCTAAAGCACACGCAGCAGCGTACGTAACAAGTGCTTTTAGAATTGCATGGTATAAAGTACATATGCCAGCATACTTCTATGCTTCATGGTTTAGTACAAAAGCGACAGACTTTGATATAGAATCTATGATTAATGGATATGATGCAATAAAAAATAAAATACTTGAAATTAAAAATAAAGGCTATGACGCTACTAATAAAGAAAATGGAGTTCTTGAATGTCTTAATGTAGCACTTGAAATGTCCGCAAGAAATATAAAAGTAGCTCCATTTGATTTATATAAAAGTAAAGGTCTTACATTTGATGTACAAGATGATAATACAATTATTCCACCATTCATCACAATTGATGGACTAGGTGAAACAGTTGCCAAAAATATAGAATCAGAAGCAAAGAAACATCCATTTATAAGTATTGAAGACTTCCAAACAAGATGTAAAGTTTCACAAACACTTATAGATAAAATGAGAGCAATGGGTATATTTAATAGTATGCCAGAAAGCTCACAACTTAGTTTATTTGATTTTTAAGGATACTAGAAATAGTATCTTTTCTTCTATTTATATTGTATAATATCAATTACTTTGGTGATAGTATGAAAAAGAATAAAAATTTAGAAATGAAAATATATGAATTATTAGGAGTTAAAATATTTAGAAAAATAGCTTTTTCTTTAGCATCCATTATAAGTTTACCTAAAAAAAGAAAGATGACAAAAGAAGAATGGGAAAACTATAATAATAAAACTAGTAATTATAACATTGGCAAAGTTAAAGATTTAGATGATGTAAAAAAATATAAAAAGCAAATGTACTTAAACACATCTATTCATACATTTGGATTATTTCTTTGCATGGTTGATTTACTTCTTGGAGGGGCTGATGTATTCTTTATTATAATGACATTAATAAATATATATTGTATTATGTTACAAAGATATAATATTATTAGATTAAATAAAGTTATCAAAAAGTTTTATCCAAAATATGAACATCAAAAAGAAGAACTAAAGAAAGAACTAATTGAAAGCGATAAACTCTTAAAAGAACATACTTATAAAATAGTTAAAGAAACTAAAAAAGAAGTAAAAGAAAGAGAAGTTACATTTGAAGAACTATTAAATAACTCATCATTAAGTGAATTAAAAGCATATAGAGAATCATTAAATTATTTTAAATGTGCTGAAACAATTGATGAAGATAAAACTGAATATGATTTTCCTATCAGTAAAACTACAAGTTTAAGATTAAAAAAAGTAGCACACTAAAATAGTCAATTCGCAGCAATACATAAAAAGAACAAGTATTCGCTTGCGGGGAGTGGTAATATTTGCTATAATAATGTCATGAATAGAGTAGTTAATTTCTTACAAAAATATTTTGCTGTTATTTCAGTACTTATAGGAATAAGTATTCTTTTAAGTGTTACTTTTTCTAGTTATATAGTTACATCAAATAATCATAAAGCAGCAGAAATGTATATTGGAGAATTAAAGTATTCAATAGAAATAGATGGAAGTACTACTAATACATTATCAGTACCAACAGGTGAAACAATTATTGATGTTAAAGTAAATAATCAAAATCCAGTAGACACATATTATAAGTTACTTTATTTAAAGAATACAAATATTACTGTTAAATATTATGAATCAACTAAAGATACAAAAGATGTAGTAACTACATATAATAAGCCATGTGGTTCAATAACAAGTAGTAATTCAAATACAATAAAATTATTAATTACAAATAGTAGTACTTCTTCTCAAAATATAGCACTCACTATGAAAGGTGGATATATAACAAATACATTAGAAGATATAATAATACCATCCACTTATAGTGAGATAACATTAGTAGAAACACCTAGTACAAATACATTTTTTTGCAAAACAAATGATACTTTAACACAAGGTTTACAATATGTAAATGGGCAATATACTTATGCATATAAACAACGAGGAAATTATGCGAGTTCAGGAATAGCATGGAATAATATAAATAATAACGGTTGGGGAGTACAACTTACTGATAAAGCGAGTACAAATGCAGTAACAAGTAAGTTATGTACATATATCAATAATAAACCAATAACTTCAGTATCGTATATGTTTTCTAATAGTCAAGCTACAACACTAGATTTAAGCAATTTTGATACAAGCAAAGTAACAGATATGACTAGTATGTTTTATAGAAGCCAGACAGAGTTACTAAATTTAAGTAGCCTTGATACAAGTAATGTTACTAGTATGAGTGGAATGTTTTCTGATAGTCAAACAACAACACTGGATGTTAGCGGTTTTAACACAAGTAAAGTAACTAATATGAGTGATATGTTTGCTGGTACTAAAGTTAGAACTTTAAATTTAAGTAAATTTGATACATCTAAAGTAACTAATATGTCTGGAATGTTTGCTGATACTTCACTTACTTCTTTAAATGTTAGCAATTTTAATACAAGTAAAGTAACTGATATGAGTTGTATGTTTGTTGGTGGCAAATTTACAATATTAGATTTAAGTAATTTTGATACAAGTAATGTAGATAATATGGGCGGTATGTTTATTGATAGTCAAGTCAAAACATTAGATTTAAGTAATTTTGATACAAGTAATGTTACAGAGATGTGGCGTATGTTTGATGGTGCTCAGGCCACTAAAATAGTTTTAAGTAGTTTTAATACTAGTAATGTAACTAATATGTATCAAATGTTTTCTAAGAGTCATGTTAATAATTTAGATTTGAGCAATTTTAATACATCAAAAGTAACTGATATGAATCGTATGTTTTGGTCAACATATGCGACTACAATAGATGTTAGTAGTTTTGATACAAGTAAAGTAACTGATATGAACAGTATGTTTTATGGTGGTGATAACCTTGAGACTATATATGCAAGTAGTAAATTTGTAACTACCGCTGTTAGTGATAGTGAAGTAATGTTCGAAGGTAGTACCAGTTTGGTAGGTGGAGCAGGAACAAAATATAATAGTTCTTATACAGACAAGACATATGCTAGAATAGATAAAAGTGGTACTCCAGGATACTTCACTGATGATGCCTCTAAGCCTTCTCAATTTTCTTTAGATGACTGGGGTACAATTGTTAGAAATGTAAAATCTGGAAATACTAATATGTATAAAACAGGTGATACAAAAGAAGTAAATTTAGGAAGTACATATGGTACACATACACTTCGTATAGCAAACATATCAACACCAAGTGAATGTAGTACTACTGGTTTCTCACAAACTGCATGTGGATTTGTACTTGAATTTGCAGATATTATAACAACACGTATTATGAATTCTTCAAGTACTAACGTTGGCGGATGGCCTGCTTCAAGTATGAGAAGATTTGTAAATAATGATATATATAATTCATTACCAAGTAATTTAAAGAATGGAATAATAGATACAACAGTAGTATCAAGTCATGGAAGTAGTGATTCATCTAATTTTACTTCAATAGATAAACTATATTTATTAGCACCTAAAGAAATATATAGTGATGGGTATCTAAGTTCTGATACAGCAAAATATTTAACAAGACAACTTGATTATTATAAAAAGGAAGGTGTAACAACATCTAATTATTCTAAAGCTATAAAAATGTACAATTCTACTGCTACGATTTGGTGGCTGCGTTCTGCCGTTTCTAGTGGTGACCGTAATTTCTTTACTATTACTAGCGATGGTAACTGGAGTGGCATCAATGCTTATACTGCTTTTGGCGTTTCTCCAGCATTTAGAATAGGCTAATAATTAAGCACTTTTATAGTGCTTTTTATATGTGATATTATTATTCATACAAATATGCTAGGAATTTTATATTTTTTCTTTACAATTTTATATAAATAGTTATATACTAATTATGATAATTTTTATAGTTATTGAAAGGAGTATTATGATAGAATTAATCGATATTTATTTTGAAAGAGATAATAAAATAATATTAAATAATATAAATTTAAAACTTGAAAAGAATAAATTTTATTCATTGACTGGTCCTAATGGTAGTGGAAAGAGTACACTTGCTAAAGTAATAATGGGACTTACCATTCCTGATAAAGGTAAAATCTTGTTTAATGGAGAAGACATCACTAACAAAAGTATTGATGAAAGAGCTAAACTTGGTATAGGATTTGCATTTCAAACACCAGTATGTTTTAAAGGAATAACTGTTTATGATTTATTAAGTGTTGCTTCTAATAAAAGTCTTACTAAAAAAGAAGCATGTGATATATTGAGTAAAGTTGGACTATGTGCTTTAGAATATATTGATAGAGAAGTTAATAAATCACTTTCAGGTGGAGAACTTAAGAGAATAGAAATAGCAAGTGTTATCGCAAGAGATCCTAAATTTGCTATATTTGATGAACCTGAAGCTGGAATAGATTTATGGAGTTTCAATAGTCTAAATAAAGTATTTAAGAATATTCAAGAAAATAATGATGCGACTACTTTAGTAATATCACATCAAGAAAAAATACTTGATATTGCTGATGAAATAATACTTATGGAAAATGGAACTATTAAGAAAGTTGGTTCTAAAGAAGAAGTTATATCTAACATAAATAGTAAACCATGTTGTAAAGTAGGTGAGATGAATGAATAAGACTGAACTTGAATTATTAAGCACTATTGGTGCTGGTGATTACTTGAATGCTACTGCATACAACATAAGAAAAGATGGAAAAGGTATTGAAAGAAAAATAAATGAATATGTAAACATAGAAAGTAAAGAAGAAGGAAAAGGTATCAATATATATGTAAAAGAAAATACACCTTTTGCGATAGTTGATATTCCTGTTCTTATAACTGAAAGTGGTCTTACTGATGTAGTTTATAATGATTTCTTTATTGGCAAGAATGCGAGTGTAACAATAGTCGCAGGTTGTGGCATAAATAATCCTCATCATAAAGATTCAAGACATGATGGTATTCATAGATTCTTTATTGAAGATAATGCTAGTGTTAAATATATTGAAAAACATTATGGAGAAGGAGTAGGTAGTGGTAAAAGAATACTTAATCCAACTACTGAAGTAACATTACATGATAATGCATTTATGACTATGGAAACTAGTCAAATAAAAGGAGTAGATGATACTAATAGAGTAACAAAAGCAACATTAAGTAGTGGTTCTACTTTAATAATAAATGAAAAAATATTTACATCAAATAATCAAAAAGCAACTACATCATTTGATATAGAATTTAATGGAGATAATTCTAGTTCACATGTAACATCAAGAAGTGTTGCTGAAATGGATTCATATCAAGAATTTAAATCTAATATGACAGGTAATAGTTTATGTTATGGTCATGTTGAATGTGATGCAATTATTAAAGATAATGGTAAAGTTAAATCAATACCACAAATATATGCTAAAAATGTAGATGCTAGTCTTGTACATGAAGCAACAATAGGTAAAATTGCTGGTGAACAATTTATTAAGTTAATGTCACTAGGACTTTCAGCAAGTGAAGCAGAACAAACAATAATAAATGGATTCTTAAAATAGGTCTAACGAACGTTAGGCTTTTTGCTTTTTTAAAATAATTCATTAAATGTCACTTACATGTCACTTTACATCTTGTATACTTATGTTGTAAATTAAGAAAGGAAAAGAAAATATGGAAATATTAAAAGTAGAAAATTTAACAAAAGTATATGGTAAAGATAATAATAAAGTAGTTGCTTTAGATAATGTATCATTTACAGTAGAAAAAGGTGAATTTATCGCAATAGTAGGTGCTTCTGGTAGTGGTAAAAGTACATTATTACACCTTATTGGTGGAGTAGATACACCTACAAGTGGAAAAGTATTTATAGATGGACAAGACATATATAAATTAAATAGTGATAAACTTGCTATATTTAGAAGAAGAGAAGTAGGACTAATATATCAATTTTATAACTTAATACCAATTTTAACAGTAGAAGAAAATATAACACTTCCACTAGAACTTGATAATAGAAAAGTTGATAAATTTGAACTAAACGAAATAATTAAACTATTAGGACTAGAAAGAAGACGTAATCATTTACCTAATGAATTATCAGGTGGACAACAACAAAGAACATCAATAGGTAGAGCAATAATAACAAAACCAGCAATAATACTTGCTGATGAACCAACTGGTAACCTTGATTCTAAAGCCAGTGAAGAAGTAGTAACATTACTACAAAAGATGAATAAAGATTATAAACAAACAATAATAATGATTACGCATAACCTAGAAATTGCATCATATGCTGATAGAATTATTACTATAGAAGATGGAAAAATAGTTAAGGAGAAATAATCATGAATATCCTTAATAAATTAACAATAAAAAACTTAAAACTAAATAAAAAAAGAACAATAGTAACAATAATAGGAATAATTCTTTCAGTAGCACTTATATGTGCAGTAGCAAGTATGGTATCTAGTTTTAGAGAAAGTTTAATTAGATTTGAAATTAATAGAGATGGAAACTTTCATTATGAATTTAGTAATGTAGATAGTAAAACATTAAAAGAAATTGAAAATAATAGAAACTTTGAAAAAATATATATAAGTAAAAACGTTGGCTATTTAAAACTTGATAATAGTAAGAATGAAGATAAACCTTATGCATATTTAATAGCTATGAATGAAGTAGCTATGTCTAATGTGTCACTTAATTTAATTGAAGGTAGATTTCCATCTAATGATAAAGAAATAGTTATACCAAGACATTTAAAAACAAATGGTAGAGTTGATTATAAAGTTGGAGATACTATAACATTATATTTAGGTGATAGAGTTAGTGATGGATATACTCTTAATCAAAATAATCCATATCATAAAGATGAAGAAACATTTGATATAAAAGATACCAAGACATTTAAAATAGTTGGTATTATAGAAAGACCAAGTACAATAATAGAAAATTATTCAGCACCAGGATATACATTCATAACATATTTAAATGATAATAATTATAGTGGTGAATACAATGTATACTTAAGATATACTAAAGAAGCATTAAAAAATAGATATGAAATAACAGCTAGATTATTAAATGTAGATCCTATAAAATATAAAAAATATATGACTGATTTAGATTCCCTTAAAGAAAGTGAAATAGATGAAGTTGAAGAAAAGATAGTAAAAACACCACATATCATGAATGGATATCTAATTTCACTTGAAACAATGAGTCTTAAAGATAGTACTATGAAAGTACTTTATATTTTATCAACTATTGTAATTATAATAATAATTGTTTCATCTGTATTTTGTATTAAAAATAGTTTTGATATATCTATAACAGAAAAGACTAAACAATATGGTATGTTTAGAAGTATAGGAGCAACATCAAAACAAATAAAGAAGAATGTTTTATATGAAGCATTTATACTTGGAATAATTGGTATACCTCTTGGTATATTATGTGGATTACTTGCTTCATGGATACTTATTAAAGTATGTAATTATTATTTATATGGTGCTTTAAATGGAATAACATTAGTATTTAATACAAGTCTTATATCAATATTAATATCAATATTACTTGGAAGTATAACAATATATTTTTCAGCATTAAAGAGTGCTAGAAGAGCATCTAAATTATCTCCAATGGTAGCTATAAGAAATAGTGAAGATATTAAAATAAAATCTAAAAAGTTAAGAACTCCTAAGTATATAAAATCATTATTTGGAGTAGGTGGAGTTATATCATATAAGAATTTAAAAAGAAATAAAAAGAAATATAGAACAACAGTTATATCAATAGTAATATCAGTTTCAGTATTTATTGGACTTTATTATTTCATGAATATGGCATTTAGTATACTAGATTTAGAAGTGGGTTCGTCTGATGCTAATATACAACTTATAATAGGTGATAATGGTAAAGATAAAGAAAACAACTTAAATAAAATAGAACAAATATTTAATCTTGATAATATAGAAAGAATAAGTTTTCAAAAAAGACTATTAGGTGAAATTATAGATAAAACACTTTACACAAAAGAATTTAATAAGCTTATTGGTACTAATGGTACAAAGATATTAATATTTGCAATAGGAGATTCAGAATATAGAACTTATGTTAAATCATTAGGATTAAATTATAGTGATGTTAAAAATACAGGTATTCTTATCAATAATTCATTTGCTTATGATGAAGATAGTAAAAAAGATGTAGAAATATCGGTGCTAAATATTAAAAAGAATGATAAAGTTGATATAAAAATAAATAACATAACTCATCAAATAAAAATATCTGAAGTTACTAAAGAAAGACCATTTGGATTTAGTAATACTTATAGTTCAGAATTTATAATAGTAAGTGATGAATATTTAAAAGAACTTGATAGTAATTTTAATTATGGTTGGATATTGATAAGAAGTAATAATGCTGATTTGTTACAAAGCAATATTGAAAAGATATTAGGAGATATAGATTATAATTTAGATAATACTGATAAAAATTATAGAATTGTTAAAGGAGTTTATACTTTAATGGCGATATTCTTATATGGATTTATTACTGTAATTACTTTAATTGGTATTACAAATATATTTAATACAATAACAACTAATATTAATTTAAGACGTGGAGAATTTGCTATATTAAAAAGTGTGGGAATGACATCACATGAATTTAATAGACTTATTAATTTAGAAACAATATTCTATTCATTAAAATCATTATTAATAGGTATACCTTTAGGAGTAGGAATATCATATTTAATATATATAGCGTTTTCAGAGGGAAGTAGAGAATTTCAATATGAATTTCCATTTGGAGGAGTATTTATAAGTATACTTGCAGTATTTATATTAGTTTTTATAATAATGAATTACTCTATAAAGAAAGTTAATAAACAAAATATAATAGAAGATATTCGTAATGAAAACATTTAAGGACTTTAGTGTCCTTTTTTGATATAATTGTTTTAGGAGAGATTATGAAAATATTATTAGTAGAAGACAATAAAAGTATAAGTGATAATTTAAAATATACATTTAATATGAATAATATAGATCTTGATGTAACAAATAATATTAAAAGTACAAAAGATTATTTAGAATATAATAAACCTAGTTTAATAATATTGGATGTTACTTTACCTGATGGTAATGGATTTGATTTATATAAAAGTGAATTATCTAAAATGAATATACCAGTTATATTTTTAACTGCATGTGATACTGAAGAAAATATAGTTGAAGTACTTAATATGGGCGCAAGTGATTATATTACTAAACCATTTAGACCATTAGAACTAATAGCCAGAATAAATAAAATATTACATAAAAAGACTATTAAAATAAAAGATATAACAATAGATATGAATAAAATGATAGTTACTAAAAATAATGAAATAATAAATCTTACTACTCTTGAATATAAAATACTAAATCTATTAATTGAAAATATAAATAAAGTAGTAACAAGAGATAGAATAATTGATAGTATATGGGAATGGACTGGTAATGATGTTAATGATAATACAATAACAGTTTATATGAAAAGAATACGTGAAAAGTTAAATAGTGATATAATAGTTACTATAAAAGGAATAGGTTATAGAATAGATGAAGAATAAAACAATAAAAAAATATATATTATCACTTATAATATTATTAATATTTAATGTATCACTAATATTTATATTAAATAGATATGAATATAAAATGTATACTAAAAATTATAATGATAAAATAAACTCAATAATAAGCAATATCAAAAATAAATATCCCAATATAGAAGAAAGTGATATTATTGAAATAATAAATAATGAAGAAGATAGTGAAGATATATTAAGTAAATATGGTATAGATAGTATAACTAAAAATGATAAAGTTAATAATAAGATAAGAATTATATCATTAATAATAATTATTACTTTTGATTCATTAATCATATTAATATTTTATTTATATGATAAAAATAAATCTAAAAAGATAAAAGAAATTACTAAGATGATATCAAAAATCAATAATAGACAGTTTGATATAGATATAAATGACTTTAACGAAGGAGAACTTTCTATACTTAAAAATGAAATATCTAAAACAACTACTATGTTAAGACAAGTTGCTGATAATAGTGTTAAAGATAAATTAAATCTAAAAGATTCTCTTGGTGATATATCTCATCAATTAAAAACACCTCTTACTAGTATTACAATAATGATAGATAATATTTTAGATAATCCTGATATGAATGAAAAGACTAGAAAGAAATTTCTTATTAATATAAAACGTGAAATATTAAATATTAACTTTTTAGTAATGTCTCTTCTTAAATTATCAAAATTTGATGCGAATGTTGTTAAATTTAATAAAGAAAGTGTATATTTAAAAGATATAATTATTGAAAGTATTAAGAATGTATCTATGATAAAAGAGTTAAAAAATATTACTATAAAAGTATCAGGGGATGACAATATTAAATTATTATGTGATTTTAAATGGCAAGTTGAAAGTATAACTAATATATTAAAAAATTCAATTGAACACACGAGTGAATATGGCACAGTTGAAGTAAATTATAGTGAAAATAAATTATATACAAGAATACTTATTAAAGATAATGGTAAAGGTATAGATAATGATGATTTACCTCATATATTTGATAGATTTTATAAAGGTGAGAATGGTAGTGATGATAGTTTTGGTATAGGTCTTTCACTTTCAAAGACAATAATTGAAAAAGAAGGTGGCAGTATCACAGTTAAAAGTACACCTAATATTGGTACAATTTTCACAATTAAATACTTGAAATAAACGAAAAAATATTGAAATTTAATATCAAATACTTTACAATTATATTGTAGGAAGGAGATTTATTATGAAGAAAAAGATTGCTATTATCGTTTTAATGTTACTATCAATTATTATTCCTGTAAAAGCTTTTGCTAAAGAACAATATAAAACATTAAATTTAGAAGAAACTTTAGCTGAAGAAGGAATTGAAAAGAAATTTAGTAATTATAAAGAAACAGATGATCAAATTACAATCTATATGTTTAGAGGAAAGGGATGTGCTTATTGTAAAAAATTTTTAGAATTCTTAAATGGAATTACTGAAGAATATGGAAAGTATTTTAAATTAGTTTCATTTGAATCTTGGTATAATGATGAAAATTCTAATTTATTAACTGACATCTCTACATTTATGGGAGAACCAGCTAGTGGAGTTCCATATATTATAATTGGTGATAAAGTATTTGGTGGATATACTGATTCTTATGATGAAAGTATTAAAGCAGCTATTAAATCATTATATGATTCTGATGATAAATATGACGCATTAGAAGAATATGAATATAGTAAGAGATGGGATAAAATATTAAATCCTTCTAATTTCACAGTTATTATATGGACTATATGTTTAGTAGTTGTTTCAACTGTAGTTATTGTTTTAACTAATAGATGTAATACTAAGAAAATAGTTGCTGCTATTGAAGGAAATAAAAAAACCTCAACAATTCGTGAAGAAGTAAAAGAAGAAAAACAAGAAAAGCAAAATAACAACAATAATAAAAATAAGAAAAAGTAATTTACAATAAAGTCTCTCATGTGAGAGATTTTTATTTTAAAAAATATTGTTAATTTATATACAAAATGTTACAATACTATTATGAATAGAATAGTGAATTTCTTACAAAAATATTTTGCTGTTATTTCAGTACTTATAGGAATAAGTATTC
>ENA-OPLO01000340-OPLO01000340.1-human-gut-metagenome-genome-assembly--contig:-NODE-340-length-16262-cov-4.950330_pt1 | contig 16262 bp, 8 predicted proteins | sample MGYA00241818_ERZ501721 | MGnify/ENA primary metagenome ERZ501721 (study PRJEB25962, sample SAMEA2042096) | human gut metagenome | biome: human gut; feature: human-associated habitat; material: faeces... | reverse complement strand
ATCAATCTTAAGACCTTTGAAATTCAATAGATGATTATTCAAACCTGACATCTGAGTAATTTCATCTCTGGTATTTATAAACGATAGTATGCGGTTCATCATAGCATCCTCATTATCCTCAAATGTCAGAACTAACATTTTCCCATACACATCACCTGCCTTATTACATTTATCTACTGCTAAAGCTCTGGTCAATACAAAAGAATAATTCCTATATCCAACCAAACAATGTGGTACTTGCTATTTGATCTTTCTTATTTATTTTTCCTATATGCTATAAAGGAAATTATTTTTCCGGTTGTTCCAAACTGCTATCCTCTTAACAATTTGTTATTCTGCAACTCTATACCCTGTTTTTGACAACAGCTCTATTGCTTTTGAAAAATTTTTTGATTTTATTAAAACATAATCCGTATTAAACGTAGATATAGCAAAAATGCCTATATTATTTTCTGCCATCAGGCAAGATATTTTTAAAAGGATTCCGATTAAGGAAAAATCCAATGTTCCCTGTATTCTGAATGCCTTCCATTCATCATCTCTCTGTCCTCCTTGAGATATAGAATCGAAATCCTTTTCTGCAATTACTCTTAATCTGAACTTCTTTCCTTTTGCAAAAGGAGTGAATAAAGCCTTTCCCTCTTATTCACCCACTCATATTCATAATTTGTTTAAGAAATTACTGCATTCTTTCTCCTGTATGTATCATTATCTTTCTGGCTTAACTCCCCCTCAATCTGAGCCAGCTTTTTCTCCAATACCTTAACCTTTTCTTTGTCCCCCGCCGCAGCCTTTATCTGCTGTTCAAGCTGTTCCTTTTCCTCCTTGAGTTTCTCAATCTCTCTGTCAACATTATCTGTATTTGTCGTACATTTCTCTGCCTTTTTCGCTGGCTCCTCCTTTGGTTGAACATCTTTCGCCTTTGCGACTCTCTTAGGATCATCATACATTACTTTTGGATTACCATTTTCATCTTGCCCTAAACGATACAGACCACTTGGCTTGCTACCAGATTTTTCGCTACTAATATACTCGTCCTTTGGAACGGGAATACCTTCGTTTTTATCCTCCCCCCTTTGATCTTGTGAAGCTTCTTTTACTTTATCCTGCCCTGTCTGTACCCTATCTAAATACTCATTTTTGTAATCCTTATAATTACTGCTTATTTCCATTGACATAAAACGTCCTCCTTTTCTTTAATACACTATAATGTTTTTACAATCTCTTATTCGTCATTCATATATCTGTTTTTAACAGATTTGTTGTGAAATGCTTTCTGATTGTTGCGGAATGATTAAAAGAACACTTAAAACAAATATATCTCCATCTATTCTTACTTCCATTGCTCCATGATATTTTTCTGCAACTGCTTTTATGTTAGCAAGTCCTGTCCCACTGCGAATGCTCCCTCTCCCACTATGGCTATTAATTATTTCAATTAAAAGAAAATCACCTTGCACTTTTCCTGTTATGTGAATATATTTCTGATTATCATGGGGCACTCGGTTACAAGCTGAGATAGCGTTATCTAATGCATTAGAAAAAATAATACAAAAGTCAATATCAGCAATTCCACATGGATATGGAGAAATAAATGAACATTGTACTTCTATCTGATTGCTCTTAGCTATCCCTAACTTATTTCCAATTAAAATATCAAGTACAGGGTTATTTGTACTTACCGGAAATGACATATCTGCTGTTAAATTTTCCATATCACTCATATACTGCAATGCTGTATCTATATCGCCATTCTGTACCAATTCTTTGACAATAGATATATGATTTTTCACATCATGTCGAAATGCTTTTGTTTTCTCATAACGTACTTTTGCTTCTTCCACATACTGATTTAAAGAATGTTTTTCCAGTTCTAATAAAGATAGCTCTCTGCTCAATTTAAAACTATCCACTAATTTTTTATACGCAAACATGATGCAAAACAGACTGGCTATCCCCAATATCTGTATAAACAGTAATGGAAACGGACTTATGCTAGGTAAACTCCCATCTGCTTGTATCGTAATCGTATGTCCATAAATATTTGAACTAATATATTCACTTACCAAAAAAATCACTAAAGTCGGTATTAAAATCAGAAGAACATATTTTGCCCTAACGTTTTCATCATATGAAAAATTTTTATTTATGACCTGATAACACAAAACAGATGTAACAAGAGCTAAAATACTGCTCATTACCATAAATAAAACGCTAACCGCTTTAGGATTTTCCTGAAAAAACAAGGGAGATAAAATACACGAAATCGAATTAAAAACTCCATAGCATAAGTGCATTATTTCAATCATTACAACTGCATATAACCCGACAAATATATTGTATGTTCTACATATAAAAAATCCTCCTGCCATCAACAGCAGAACATATACCAATAATTCCATAATACTGCCGGTTGGAAAAAACATCATAATCGTCATTCCAAGAAAGGCAAACAATATATAATAAATAAACTTTACCTTTTTCTTAAGAAATCTGGTAAAGAAATGAAAAACCGTCAACATTTCAATGCTTCCCATAATATATACATTGAAAATATCTAATCCATCCATTCTTTCACACTCTCCGTTCCTTCATATATTTCAAAACAACACTTGAAAATTCCTTGCTCCGTAAGCGTGATACAGGTATCTGTTTGTCATTTATCATATACGCCATCCCATTTTTATAACTTTTCAGATGGCTCAAATTAATTAAATAACTTCTATGGCATTTAAAAAATCTCCCATCTAGTTTTGTTTCAAGATTTTCAATTCTGTCATAGTAATCAATAACTTCCTCCGTTTTTAGATGCAGATATATTTTTCTGTCTATAATTTCACAAAAAACAATGTCATCAAAGGCAATAATATTACTCTCGTATCCCTTTTGGACAAGCAAACTTGCGTCTTTTGCATTTTGCATAGCAGAAAATAATCTCTCCATCGTTTTTTCAAAGCATTCTTCTTCAATCGGTTTTACCAGATAATCATATGCCTGGACTTCAAAGGATTGAAACACCATTTCCTTTAGAACTGTTATAAAAATTAGGTATCCTTTATAATTTTGACTACGCATCTTCCTTGCAGTTTCCATCCCATCTATTCCATCCATTTGAATATCTAAGAACAGAATATCTATATTTTTGTTGTGTCTCAGTAATTCCTCACCACTCCCGAATTGTGAAACAGTTATTTCTACGTTTTTTCTATGAAAAAAATCAAATACCAGCTTTTTGATTTTATCTAATATGTATTTTTCATCATCACAAATTGCTATGTTAATCACACGACCACCTCTTTCCTTAAAAAATTTATTTTAGCATCTATCCTCAAGTGAAACAATTATAATGCTTTGAAATGTAACTGTAATGATGTGTAATGCTGAATAGTCTAATAAATATATCGGTATATCGGTGAATTCTTATCAACTTTAAATTTGCCTATTGTTTTCGTCTGAATTGATTTTCTCCATCGCAACCTTGCCTGTTTCCTCTGCTCGTCACTTAATCTTCTCTGCTTACGATAACCACATAACAGGAAAAAGCAGATAGATTGCTACCTGCTCTTTCCATAAACCTTTATAAACTTGCTTCCTGACTCTTGGTCTTTGATTTTTCCGGTTCTTTCTTCTGCTGTTCCGATTTCACTTTCATCTGTGACAGCTTTTCCTTGACGGACACCCTGCTTTTTTCCTTATCCTTTCCGGTATCCAGTCCGGCACAGATCTTATCCAGCTTCGCTACTGCACCGTCAATCCGCTCCACCTGTTTCTTTAAGGCTGAGATATGCTTCTTTACAGGCATATTCAGTACCCTTGTAAGGGCAACGCCCTCTTTTTCGTCCGACACTTCCTTTGTACCTTTTCCGGTTAAGAGCCTTCCCACGTTGGCTACGCTGTTCCCTATCTGCTTGAACTCGTCCCCGATACTGTCTATCTGGTTGGCGGTCTTTTCATAACTGGTAAGCACATCAACCATCTTCTCCCGGCATCCGGAAAGCACCGACTGCACACCGGAAATTCCTTTCTGAAGAACCCTGTTCATTTCCTCCCTTCCCTTTTCCTTAAAGGCGGTTACTGCCTGTGCTGCGGTGTCAATCAAATGGTCTTTCAATTCCGATAAGCGTTCTGCAAGACTGCTTACCTTCTCCTGAAGGTATGACACCTTATCCAAAAGCTGACTTTCCGCTGCTTTCGGCTGGCTCTCCTGCATCCTTTCAAGCTGCTTCCGTACTCCTTGCAGTTCGTCCACCATAGCGGAAAGCTGTAACTGCATCCCGGCGATATACTGCAAGACCTCCATAAAGTCCTGTGACTGCTCTTTCATGCCCTGCTGTCCCAAAAGCTCCATGAACTGCTTCATAACGTCCATTTCCTCTGTGTTCTGTTCTTTCTTTGGTTCGTTTGCTTCCATAGCACCCTCCTATAAACTTTCTTCTTTTCCTTTGCTCTTTACAGTCTCCGGTTTCTCCGGCATCTTCTGATCGGAAATTTTCTGCTTCATCTCGGCAAGTTTCTCCTTGACGGATACCCGCCCTCTGGAACCGTCTGCTAACATCCGTTCCTTGTCATGCTCTGCGATACGCTCCGACATCAGAAAACTTGCAACAGGCTTTAACGGTTCATCAGCCACCGCCTGTATATCTTCTGCCCTGTCCGGCTCGCCCTCCTGTGCCTGTGCGCTCTGCTCTCCGTTTTCGTCCTCCGGCTCATCATCTCCCATATCCAACGCATTATCGCCCTTTTCGTCCATATTAAGAAGCGCATTTAACTCTGCAAGTCGCTCTAGCTTCTCCGCCAGTTCCTGCTCCTGTGCAAAAGGTTTCGTGACCTCCACCTTTGCGGTTTCAAGCTGATGTTCCACGTTAGAAAGCTTCTGCTCCACGTCTGTCATTTTCCCGGTCATTCCCTCTAACGCATTGGAAAGTCTTTGCAGATTTCCAAGCGGATCGGCTCCGATTTCCACCTCATGGCTCAGACTTCCTTTTAAGCTGATCGTAAACTTTGAGAAGAACGAGTCAAAGGACACGCTCATCTTAAATCCCTGAAATTCTCCGATTGTGACCGCCATGTTTGGCTGTTTGGCACTCCGGCACATATCAATCAACGCCGCACCCGCTTCCTTTTTGTCCGTATAGGTACGGTTGCCTATCTTCATGGAAAAAGCGTCCTTATCCACAGGCTTATGCGCCGCATAGGTCTGAATGTCCGTCCGATACCCTTCAAGCCTTTCTTTTAAGGCTGTGATCTGCATCGGGTAATGCTTTGCGATATTGTCCTCCAGACGATAACGCTGGCTTGTGTGGTTCGCCTTTAAGAGCTTCAGCTTTGACACCTGTATGTCCAAGTCCATCTTCTCCTTGATGTAAGGGTTTCCGGTTGCAAGTGCCTTGACCTCTGCATAAGAAAGCGCCGCTTCGTCGATGTCCTCACAGGAACGTACCGGGGACTTGCTCGTCATGATCTGCCCGATAAACTTCTGCTTGTTCTCAATGAGCTGCCATGAATAGCTGTCGAAGGTACCTTCCGTCACATACCGGATAATCTTGACCTTATCATTCATGTTTCCCTGTCGTAAAATACGACCTTCCTGCTGTTCAATGTCAGACGGACGCCAGGGCACATCCAAATGGTGTAATGCAATCAGTCTGTCCTGTACGTTGGTTCCGGCTCCCATTTTGGCAGTAGAACCCAACAAAAAACGAACCTGTCCGCTTCTTACCTTTGCAAACAGCTCCGCTTTCCGTTTCTCCGTATTGGCATCATGGATAAATGCGATTTCTTCCGGTGGGACACCCTTTTCAATCAGTTTGCCCCGAATGTCCTCATAAACATTGAATGTACCATCTCCTTTCGGTGTCGATAAGTCACAGAAGATAAGCTGTGCCGACTTCTGTTCCTTTGTTTCTTCCCATATCTCACATGCCTTGTCCACACAGGTGGTGGCTTTGGAATTATCCTCATCGGGAAGCATATCGTTGATCAAACGCTGGTCTAATGCAAGTTTTCTACCGTCATTGGTGATTTTGAGCATATTGTCAACGTGTGGCTCTACCTTCCTATCACGAACAGCCTCCGCACGATCCGCAAGGGACTGTACCATTTCTTTCTGGTATTCGCTCGGTTTCAACACCACATTTTCGTACTCTGCTTCCGGTACAGGCAGCTTTAGCATATCCGGTGTCTGAATATCCGCACTTTCCTTGAAAAGTGAAATCAGCTCCGGCAGATTGAAGAACTTGGCAAACCTTGTCTTTGCCCGGTATCCGGTTCCTTCCGGTGCAAGCTCTATAGCGGTCTGCGTTTCTCCGAAAGTAGCCGCCCAACTGTCGAAATTGCCAAGACCAAGTTTTTGGAGCGTACTGTATTGCAGATAGCGCATATTCGTATAAAGCTCAGTCATACTGTTGGAAATCGGTGTACCTGTTGCAAAGGTAATGCCCTTGCCGCCTGTCAGTTCGTCCATGTACTGACACTTTGCAAACATATCCGAGGACTTCTGTGCTTCTGTCTGTGCAATGCCCGCCACGTTTCGCATCTTGGTGTATAAGAAAAGGTTCTTATAATTGTGGCTCTCATCTACAAACAGCCTGTCAACACCAAGCTGTTCAAAGGTTACTACATTGTCCTTGCGGGAAGTATCGTTCAATCGGCTCAGCCTTGCGTTTAATGATTTTTTTGTCTTTTCCATCTGTTTAATGGTGTAACGCTCGCCCTTTTCCGCCTTGACCGCTTCGATTGCCATTTCTATTTCCGTTATCTGCCGCTCAATCATGGCAGCCTGTCTTTCCATTGAAAGCGGTATCTTTTCAAACTGCGTATGCCCGATAATGACCGCATCATAATCCCCGGTTGCAATACGGGAACAGAATTTCTTACGGTTGGCAGGCTCAAAATCTTTCTTTGTGGCAGCTAAAATATTGGCACCCGGATACAGGCGCAGGAAATCACTCGCCCACTGCTCTGTTAAATGGTTCGGTACGACAAATAAGCTCTTTTGGCAAAGCCCTAACCGCTTGCTCTCCATTGCTGCAGCAATCATTTCAAAGGTCTTACCTGCACCCACACAATGGGCAAGCAGGGTATTATCCCCATAAAGCTGATGTGCCACTGCATTAAGCTGATGTGGTCTTAATGTAATGTCCGGTGTCATGCCCGGAAACTTTAGGTGGGAACCGTCATACTCTCTTGGTCTGGTGGAATTGAAAAGCTCGTTGTACTTGGCACACAAGGTCTGTCTGCGCTCCGGATCACGAAATACCCAGTCCTTAAAGGCTTCCCTTATGGCTTCCTGTTTCTGGCTGGCAAGCGTGGTTTCCTTTTTGTTAAGAACTCTCTTTTCCTTTCCATCTTCCTCAATCGTATCAAAAATACGGGTATCACGAAGGTTTAAGGAATCCTCCAGAATACGGTAGGCATTTGCCCGGCTCGTTCCGTAGGTCATATTGACAAGAGCATTGCCATGATCCGCATTTTTGCCCTTTAAATTCCATTGTCCTGTCACATCGGAATACTGTACCCCCACAAGGTTGCGGTCAAAGAGGTAATCCGGTGTTTCAAAGGTTTCCCGCATGAAATCCTCAATGTACTTAGGCTCAATCCAAGTGGCACCGATACGCACCTCGATCTCGCTTGCATCAAGCTCCTTGGGCTGTACACCCTCAAGGGCTGTGACATTGATTGCAAACTCCGGACGGTTCTCTGCAAATATCCTTGTGGTTGCCAGCTTCTCCCTGACATTGCCGCTTAAATACTCGTCTGCGGTTTCCCACTTTTCTGTGACCGGATTCTGGAAAATAATTCCGGCAAGTTCCTTTGCCACATCTTCCTCGCTTTTTCCCGTAAGCTCCGACATATAGGCTAGGTCTACCCTTGCCCTTTCCCCTAATGACACCGCCAGTGCTTCACTTGCGGTATCCACGCTTGTAACAACCTCTGCCTTTTTAATGGTTCGCTTGGAAAACATATCAGCCTTGCCTTTGAAGTTGCCCTCATCGTCTAATTTCTCCAATGAACAAAGCAGACAATAGCTTGAATCCTGATTAAACGCTCTCTTATTGGTCTGTGAATTGATCAGACCGTATTTCTTGGAAAACGCATCATACAGCTCATTAAGCTCTGCCTGCTTGCTCTTAATCATATCTTCCGGATATTCGTTCAACTGATAGTCAATCAGCTCCTGTGTACAGTCACGAATCTGCACCATGCCTTTCATGCGCTGCTCCATCGTTTCTGATACGTCCACAGGCTTCATAATGGAATTTTCCCGGTAATACACCCTCTCGTCCACGATAGTGTAACTGTAATTCTTCACGCCTGGATCGGCGGGGATTGCTTCTCTTGCCAGCTCATCATCGAACTCTACCTCGTCAATGCTGCCCTCGATATGGGATATAGCCTTTTCAAGCTGCTTGGATAATGAAATGGTGGTATCCGGTGTACAGGTGGCTTCCATGCCAAACTGCCCGCTGACCATTTCCATTTTTCCCATGATCATTTCCGGGTGGTCTGCAAAATACTGGTTCATGGCTATGCCATCTTCATTTTCACAAAGATGCACCCAATCCGGCTCGATGTCAATTACCCTGTCACGCTTCTTTAAGAAAAGAATGTCCGAAGTAACCTCCGTCCCTGCATTTTCCTTAAAGGCTGTGTTGGGAAGCCTGATCGCTCCAAGAAGCTCCGCTCTCTGCGCAAGGTACTTTCTGACTTCCGGGCTTTTCTTATCCATTGTTCCCTTTGAGGTGACAAATGCCACCACGCCGCCCGGTCTGACCTTATCTAAGGCTTTGGCGAAAAAGTAATCATGTATGAGGAAGTTATGCTTATCGTAGGCTCTGTCTGCCACCTTGTACTGACCGAATGGCACGTTTCCGATTGCCACATCAAAGAAATCATTGGGATAATCCGTCTTTTCAAAGCCAGTGATCTTCACATCGGCATTCGGGTATAGCTGCCTTGCAATTCTTCCGGTAATTCCATCAAGCTCCACACCATAAAGCCTGCTCTCCTGCATTTTTTCCGGCAACATACCGAAAAAGTTACCGATACCCATTGCCGGCTCCAAGATGTTACCTTTGGAAAAGCCCATTCGTTCCATCGCATCATAAATAGCCTTGATGATCACAGGGCTTGTATAGTGGGCATTTAAGGTACTTTCCCTTGCTGAATCGTATTCCTCGGCTGACAACAGGCTCTTTAATTCCTGATATTCACTTGCCCAATTCGTTTTGGTTTCATCAAAGGCATCAGCAAGACCACCCCAGCCCACATATTTTGCTAAAATCTCCTGTTCTTCTGGCGTGGCAATACGGTTTTCGCCCTCAATCTTTTCAAGCGTTCTGATTGCTTCCACATTCTGACGGAATTTTTCTTTTGCCGCAAAGCCTTTCCCGTCACTTTTCTCTGTTTCCGGAGCAATGTGGAAGTTGACTGCACCCGATTTGTCAATCTGTGGCTGTTCCTTTGGCGCTTCTGCTTCATTCTGCGGCTCTGGTTCGGCAATCACTTCACTTTCTTGCATAGGATTGGACAATTCTTCATTTTTCTGTTCATATTCACCCCATATTCTTTGGGAAACAGCAGAAAAATAAGGAGATTCTTCTTCCATAATGCTGAAGCGAATCTCCTCCATGTCCTCAAGGCTCTTTGCCCCGGCTATTTTATCATGGTACTTAAAATATAATGCTTCCCTGACAAGAATGCCCTCCAATCGTGCCAGTTCAGGCTCCGGCATACGTTCCCAAATATCATCCTTCTCCGTATGAATGGTAAAGCCTTCTCCGTCATCATGGTACTCAAGCGTATATTGCAGCTTATCATGTTCCCCACGAATATCACACTCAAAATCATAGACTGTTGTTCGTGTACCTCTGATATATTTCCGGTCTATCAATACAAGGTTTTGAACATCATCCGCAGTCAAAGGCGGTTCTTCTGTCTGCTCTATGGCAGGCTCGCCCTCATAACGTGCCGCATACTGTCTGGCATCCTTTAACAAACTGTCCATATCCAGAGCTTTTTCTGTCTCGCCGCTGATTGTCTGCATCATTACATAGTCTGCAGCTTCTGCAAAAAGGAAATCATAGACCTCTTTTCCTTCTAAAGTTCGCTCATCGTCAGTAATCGTGACTGCCTGTGTTTCTTCGTTCAAGCCAACCACATCTTTCCGGTCTAATGCTCCGCAGATTTTAACCACAGCCGACATTTCAGATAGCCTTTTATTTAACTGCTCTATGTCTGCTTTTTCGGTTTTCGGAGCTTTTGCTTCTCCTTCAGAAATGGTTTCTGTTTCTTCCCTCTCCGGTACAGGCTGTTTTTCCGGCTCCCTATCTAATTCCTGATACCGCCTTGCCTGATTGGTAAAGCCGTCAAGCACAGCCGGGTGCGAGGTTACAATCAGATCTCTCGTATTCCATTCTGCACTCGGTACAATGCCCTTTGCCCATTCCTTGTTATTGTCAGAAAAACGCCCATCATGGGATAAGTGCATAATGGTGTTGGCAAGGACATATTCCACACGTTCCTTTCCATACTGCTCGATAACACCCTTTGCGGTATTTCTCGGAAGCGTGGTACCGTCAAAGTTTTCTGCAATCGCCTTCTCAATAGCTTCCTTACATTCCAGGCGGGTGCCATGCTCTAACTTCTCCTGTTCTTTTTGCATGGCTTTCTCTGCCTGTTCCTGTTTGTACTGTGCATAGGCTTCCTTTCCCTCTGGCGAAAGGTATTTATCTGCCTGCACAAGCTCCCGGATACGTTTCTCGACAACATTCCAGTTTAAAAGCACCTTTGCGTAAGGACTGCCATAGTTACCTTTCTCCAGACGGATACCTTTGGCATCGTGATCCTCGTGCCCACTGTCACTTCCTGGAAGTGCATGGGAGCTGCCACCTGTACCATATTCATTTTTCAGAAAAGCAATGTTATCTTTCTTGTCATGCCCTTCCATGAAATACTCATAGATACGGAACTTTCCATGTTCAAAGCCGCTTCCACCAGTCAGCCTGTAATCAATCTCGTCCTGTGTGATAAAATCCTCATTCCTTACATCCACCGTATCAAGCACCGGAAATTCTTTCTTTTCCACACCTAAATCCGCAAGCTGTTCTAATAAATAATCCGGTCTTTTCACATACCGCCATTTAATCTGCTTTTCTCCGCTGTCAAGCTCTGCTTTTGCCTTTTCAAGCTCATCCTGAATCAGTTGTCTGCCCTCAGTGGTGGATAAAAGCTCGCATAGCCTTTCCATGCTTGCCGGGTAGTTAGAAAATTTAAGCTCCAGACTCTCCGGCATTTCCGATATACCGTCACGGAAGAAATTGTTAATGTCCGTAGCAATTCTCTCATGTTCCACCGCATCCACAAGGAATACTTCATTGGCACTCATATAAGTACCATTCTCCACCATAACACGGATATGGCTCTCCACTTCGCTCCAGCTCATCACTGCAAGGGTATTTTCCTTTGCCGATGTACCATAACCGATACGCATACCCATTTCATCAAACCACAGTGAAACAGGATTTCCGTCAAACTCAAAACCTTTTCCGGTAGTCTTATACTCGTTCTTTAAAAATTCTGCCATTTCTTCCGGTGTCTTACCCTGCTGATACTTGGCATAGATACGTTTTCTGCTGTTATCCCTACCGCCGCCACTACGCAAGATACTGTCAATCTGCTCCTGTGGCAAAGAAAAAGCAGCGGGCATGGTATATTGAATACTTGCTTCCGCTGCTGCGATTGTGCCGACCTGTTCCTCAAAAGAAGGAAACAGACTGAGTTGTGTAAAGGTGGGTTCCGGTGCTTCTCCCCGGAGAAGATCATCTGTGTCTGTTACAGACTGTAAACCAGTTCTCCCAGAACCACTTCCTCTGCTCGGTTTCGAATGCTGTTCATCTTCGCTACCCAGAGCATCTGATCGGCTTCCTTGAGTTGTTCGGTCACTCCCTCGGTTGCCGCCATCTGGCTCGTCAGCTTCTCCATTCTCTCCTCTGCCTGCTTCTGGATCGTCAGCAGGTGTTCTTTCAATGTTCCTTTCAGAAGAAACGCTGAGTACACGCCCCTGTGGTTCTCCTTCAGATAAGTCTCTCTCATCATTCCGTACTTCGTTACCGTTCCCTCCGGCTGAATGTCCGCCTGTAATGTCGGGATCAGGTAATCCCCGTTCTTCTCGTATGTCAGATTCATCTCTATTGCCCCTTTCTACGCTGTTTTGGTTGTTGTCTATCTGTTCTTCATGTCTGCTCTCGCTTTCACGCTTTAACGCATTGTAGTCTATTTTAGAAGTATTTGCAAGTCCTTTCTGCGTTAAATTTTGCGATTGTTCCTGTTCGTGGCTCCTGTTATATGCCCTTATGGTTCTTCCAATCTCTAAAAGTACCGGTTTTGCAAGCTCATTGGCTGCATCTCCAAGTACCGCAAGGGTGTTCATGGAATTAAATTCATGGATAAAATCAAAAGCAAATTCCGAACCATACTCCTCCATATCTGCACCACAGGCAGATAAAAGTGTAAAAGAAATACTCTCCGATAAAGTATCTCTTAACCGGATACCGACATTCTGCTCGTCCAGTCCTTCTAAAAAACTGCCCTCGATCATGTACTTCAAATCCGGCAGCAATTCCTCATAATAATCTGCCGCAATCCTCTCAGCTATCTCAATAAGTCTTTCTTCAAACAGCTTCTTATCATCGGTAGCACCATAAGTCTGCTCTAGACGCTTAATTACATCTTCCTTATGTTCCTCATGTAATTCCCAGAGTTCCGGATACCGTCCGATTCTCCTTGCCGCATGGACATCTGAAACATCAAAAACATATTTCAGACGCTTGCCATGTGCTTCGTCCTCGTCCAGAAGTGCAATACCCTTTGCCCCTTTGTTTACCCAGCAGTGCATCCGCTCATTCCACAGTTCTATGGAAGCACACGCTGTTGCGTCCGGTCTTTGTGCATAGATCAAAAGCTGTTCCCGGAACGGATACTTATACAGCCTTGCCGCTGTAGTCAGGTATTTCATCCATTCCTCACGATTTTTGACAACCTCGGCTGCTGTCTCTTTTGCCAGAGCCGATATAAAATCATATTTTCTCACACAGTTCTCCTTCCTGTCATAGATACGACAAAAAGGCAGCCACATACACTACATGACTGCCTTTCCCTTACTTCCCGTTACATTCCTATTCCGTTGTACCAAAGCTGAAAGTCTTACTCTCAGCCGCTTTCTTAGGCGTAAATCTCGCCTTAACTTCCGCAACCCTCCCCTCTAATGCCTGAAACATAGCATCTACCTGTTCCTGTGTATATTCGTAGGAACCTCGATTTGCAAGATTCTCCAGTCTGCCAATAGCATCCACCGCCTTATTCATGCGGTACTCACCAATACGGATAAACTTCTCCGCCTTTGTCTCATTTTCCTTTGCCGCAGGCTCACCCTGCATTTCCTCTGCTGTCATTGTTACATTTGTTTCTTCCATGTGTTTTCCTCCATTTTTTGATAAAAAATTAGAGCGTACAGGTTTTCCCATACGCTCTGACGCTGTGTTGTTATTTTAGTTATGTGTGGTATTAGTGTTGCACCGACAAACTTGAATTTGTCTCTATCAGAGTCCGTAATGAATTACCCACTTGTTATTGCTTAATGCATTTTCTAACAGCTTTTTCAGTTCGGATAGTTCAGAATTATCTGCAATGACATCAATAAATGCCTTTAGCGAACAAGGTGGAACAAGTGTAACACCACAGTATGCAAGCCCTTTGCCTTTGACGGAAAGTGTATGCCAATAGAAGTCAATGGATGTAAGCCTTTCGACAACGCCGTCCAAATAGGCGTCATCAACAGAAATACAGGCATATTTCCACGGCTCATACTCGTCATATCGCTTGCCCTGCTGAGGAGCATCCATCATAATTCCAAACTCGTGTTTTGCCATGTAGATTACCTCCACAAATATCGATTTGTAAATTTCTTTCTCTCATAATACCACACTTTTTTCATCATAGATACAGCTATTCTGCTTCCGAAATTCTTCTAGTATTTTTTCCTCCCTTTCTCGTTCCTCGCAATATTTCCAGAAATCGTCCAAAAATTCATCGACAGATTTTTCCGGTGCTTCTGTCGGCTCAAGTTCTTCCAGCCTTTTTACAATTTTTATAACTTCTTCGGCATCAAATTCCTCATCGGTGGCTACCAACGTATAATAGTCAAGTTTTTCTTTCAACATCTCTATTTCTTCTTCCTTACTCATGCTAAAATTCTCCCTTCACTATATACATGACAGTTTTCGACAAAATCTTACAAATTATTATAAAAAATGTTTTTCAAAGTTTTTCAAGTTTTTTCTACTTATCCTTCTTCTGTGGAAATTCCATCTTAAACTTATACTGGAATCCTATGATTTCTTTACCATCTTTCGTATAGGAAAATTCCTCTACACTCTCTGGAATCAGGTACGCATCATAACTGCCTTTCTTTCCTTTCAGACCTTTGACAAGTATCTTTTTCCCTTGAAGCAGGCTCTTGACCTGTGAATCGGAAAATGTTACCCCAAGTGCCCTGCCGACATTCATACCGCACTTCCCGGTACAGTACGCTCCGAATTTTCCCTTGACTACATCAGAACCACATTTTGGGCATTTTCCAAGCACTTCCTGCCCACTCTTTCCTGCCCCAAACATGGCTTTCTGCTCATCGCTAACGCTGTGATAGGTCTTTACAAGATCACTTACCATAGTTTCAATCCCAGACATAAACTGTTCTGCAGCAACTTCTCCTTTAGATACCAGAGTAAGCTCATTCTCCCAGTCAGCAGTCAGTTTCGGAGATTTTACTACATCCGGAAGTATCGTGATCAGCTTCATTCCGTCCTCTGTCGGAATCATCTGCTTTTTCTCACGTTTTACGAATCCGTCTTTTACCAGTTTTTCTATTATATCCGCTCTGGTGGCAGGTGTGCCAAGTCCTTTTCTCTCCACTTCATCGCCCATATCCTCTGCTCCAGCTCGCTCCATGGCGGACAGCAGGCTGTCCTCAGTGTAATGTTTTGGCGGCTGTGTGAAATGCTCGGAAACCTTTGTCTGCTCCACTGCAATCATCATGCCCTCACGAAGCTCCGGCAGCTTCTTTTCTTCCTCGGCATCTGATTTATCCTCTGTGGTCTTATAGGAATTTTTGAAGAAATCATCAAATTCCTTCCATCCATTTTTCCATACTTCCTTACCGGATACCTTAAACACAATCTCGTTGCAGGTAAGCTCTGCCTTTGTGGAATTATAAATGTGCTTCTCCCCGGTTGCACACAGCAGACGGTTCGCACATAATGAAAGGATCTTCATTTCACTCTCAGGAATCACCTTTAAGTCCTGTTTGATGATCTCCATGGTCGGAATGATTGCATGGTGGTCTGTCACTTTCTTGCTATTCAAAATTCTTTTAATATCTGGATTGAACATGATATTCTGCTCAAATAACAGCGAATTGAAAATTGCTTCAATCACATTTTTCGCTGTTCCCTCCATGTCATCGGAAAGGTACTGGCTGTCTGTTCTCGGATATGTTACTAACTTTTTCTCATAAAGGCTCTGCGTATATTCCAATGTCTGCTTGGCAGTAAAGCCAAACAGACGGTTTGCATCCCTCTGGAGTGTGGTAAGGTCATAGAGTTTCGGTGGTGCCACCCACTTTTCTTCCTTTATCACAGAAGTGACAAGAGCCTGTCCGTTTTCACAGGCTCCTGCAATCCTCTCTGCTTCCGTTTTATCACTGATATGCTCCGATACAGCATCCAGACCATTTTCCATGATATGAGCCATATAATAGGCTTCTTTCTTGAAATTCATGATTTTACTTTCACGGTCTACCAGCATGGCAAGTGTCGGTGTCTGCACTCTGCCGACCTTTAATGCCTTGCCACCATACAATACCGTAAAAAGCCTAGTGCCATTGATACCCACAAGCCAGTCTGCTTCCTGCCTGCATAGTGCTGACTTGTACAGATTGTCATAATCACTGCCTGGACGAAGATTATGGAAGCCGTCACGGATAGCACTCTCCTCCATGGAAGAAATCCATAATCGTTTCATCGGTTTTCTGCACCCTGCCATGTTGTAGGTCAGGCGGAAGATCAACTCTCCCTCCCTTCCGGCATCGGTAGCACACACGACTGCATCCACCCTGTCATCATGCATAAGTTTTTTCAAAATCTGATACTGTGCTTTCGTATCACTTTTCACTTCATGCTGCCATTCCTGTGGGATGATCGGAAGAT
>ENA-OPLO01000269-OPLO01000269.1-human-gut-metagenome-genome-assembly--contig:-NODE-269-length-18584-cov-3.439581_pt1 | contig 18584 bp, 19 predicted proteins | sample MGYA00241818_ERZ501721 | MGnify/ENA primary metagenome ERZ501721 (study PRJEB25962, sample SAMEA2042096) | human gut metagenome | biome: human gut; feature: human-associated habitat; material: faeces... | reverse complement strand
TAATCAATTGAATATCAATCACTTAGGTGAGAAACAATAAGAAATTTTATTGTTTACTACTGGTCAAATATTGTTTATTATGGAAAAAACTGAGAAATTGGGGCTACCCCCAACTGGGAAACTTGGAGTGTTCCGGCGATGGCTGGGGATCTATTCAAAAGAGGAGCGGGAGGTCCTGGACTACGCCCGCAAATTGAAAAAGACAACCATGCAAATAGCACGGGGTCAGCTGACTCTGTTATCCCGTCCGGAATGGATGCGGCACGAGGACTGGGTTGAGGTCCGCAAACTACAAAACAAATTAGAAAGGAGGCGTAGAAAATGATTGCAATTTACCTGTTGGCCATCATCGGCCTGTTCGCGATTTTCGGCGGGATCCGCCAATGGTGGAATAGTCCCAAACGGATATTGAGCCGATCCATCAAGCAGATGGAGAGAACGGAGAGACGGATCCAAAAGTTCAAAAAAAAGTCCTAGGCGAGTAGAATTGGTCCAGTAGAATTGGTAGAGTCAGTAGAACTGACAGAGTCAGTAGAACTGGTGCCAAATTGGGACTTCTCTCGACCCACAAATACTGGACGGCACTCGCGTATACGGGAATTAAAACCAAACAAGCATGAAAGCAAAACACTTTAAGCAGCTCGGGAAAAACTGGGCATTGTACTCGGAAGTCAATACCAAGTACTGTAATTGGACCCCATCCATCGCAACGGTCCACGAAGGCATGACTTGGCCGAACGGCATTTCGGTCAAGTTCCTGTGGTTCGGCGTGACCCTCATTCGCGTAAGCGAATAAATCAAAGATCCCCGGGGCCAAACGCTCCGGGGATTGTTGTGCAGAAATAAATTTTTAATTTGCATAAGGTTTAATTATATTTGAGGTATGGCACGAAGTACATATAAAATGAGTCCGCTCGCCTATATGGAGGAGGGACAGAAAAGACGAGACGCCGGAGATTTTGTAAAGCCCACCGATGCGGAGGAGCTTTATTTTGCATTCATTGAGTATTGCAAATTCATGAAGGATAACTATTTCTCCCAGGCTCACAAGAATAAGAATGGCGACGACTGCAGCGTCTACATTTCCCGCCCGATGACCATCGAGTCATTCAGGCTGTTCGCTGGGATCAATCCTGTTGAGTACGGGGAACTCACGGGGGATCCGGTAGCAGCTGCAATTGGTGGCACCATCGAGGACGCCATCAATTCCCAGCAAATTGAGGGAGCCCTGGTTGGCAAGTACGCTGCCAGCCTCATCCAGGTGCTTCAAGGACGCAAGACAAATGTCAACCTGACGGGAGGCATCACCCTCGAACAGATAACAGGAATGGAGGTAAAATAAAATGGGGCGCCAGCTTCAATTTGACACCAAAGGCAACGAGAAGCAGAAGGAAGTGGCTCGGTTATGGCTTGATGACTCGGTCACTGACATTCTGTATGCCGGCACGAAAGGTGCTGGCAAATCCTACCTCGGGTGTTCCTTGATAGGCGGCGATGCCCTCACCTACCCAGAGACATTTTATTTTATTGCGCGTAAGACGGCTGCCGACCTGGTCCGGTACACCATCCCCTCTCTCTACGAGGTATTCGCCCATTGGGGTATCACGGAGGACTATTACCACTTCAATGGTCAATACAATTTCTTCGAGTTGTACAACAAAAGCCGCATCTACCTCATCGATGCCAAGTACAACCCCAGCGATCCCATGTATGAGAGATTCGGATCCATGCAGATGACTCGGGGATGGATCGAAGAGGGCGGAGAGTTTATCCGCGAGGCGAAGACCAACCTCCAGGCTTCCATCGGTCGTTGGAAGAACGACGTCTACAAGTTGGCCCCCAAGCTCCTTACAACCTGCAACCCGTCCAACAATTTCCTCTACACGGACTACTACAAGCCATGGAAGGAGAACAAGCTGCCTCCTTGGCGTCGGTTCGTCAAAGCTCTGCCCCAGGACAACAAGACTCTCCCAGACACGTACATTGAGGAGCTTCTCCGGAACCTGACCCAGTCGCAGATCGAGCGACTGGTCTTTGGCAACTGGGAGTATGACGATGACCCGAATTGGCTGGTCGACTATGATGCAGTGTGCGACATGTTCAGCAATGAGTTCGTACTCCCGACGGGCAATCGGTTCATTAGCACTGACCTTGCCGGGAAAGGTAGAGACAGTTGGGTGGTTGGAACCTGGGACGGCATGGTCTGTCGGATCCCCATCGCCAAAGGCTTCTCGGAAGGCAAGGAGATGGAGGAGAAGATCGCCAAATTGGCCACCGGTCTGAAAGTCCCCCGGTCCAGCATCGTCTCTGACGCTGACGGACTTGGGTTCTACTTGGAGAGCTACCTGAAAGGCATCCGGGAGTTTCATGGAGGACAGTCAGCCATTGACTCCAAGACGTACAACAACATCAAGTCGGAGTGCGCATTCAAGCTGGCGGAGCTCATCAACAAGCGCCAGATCCACATCATCTGCTCTCCCGAAGTTCAGGAGAAGATCAAGCAGGAGATGACGGTGCTCAAGTCCAAGAACACGAATTCCGCTGAGCAGAAGCGAGAGCTCATCTCCAAGGACACCATGAAGCAGCTCCTCGGAAGGTCACCGGACTTCCTGGACATGCTCATCATGCGAATGATATTCGAGATCAAGCCGAAGGCGACTGGCATGAAGTCCGCCAAAATAATAATCCCCACAAAACGATGATACTGGACATTATAACCCTCATCCACAACATGGTCAAGATGGTCAACCCTCTGGCCGTCTTTGAGTGTGACCAGGCTCGAATGCTGAACGTCAAAGTGGACACGATGGAGAGGTTTGTTACAGACTCGGACGGCAATCGGGTATCGTCCGACTTCGTCTATGTTGAGGAACCTACCACTGGCTACTACGATACGCCGTATCGGGGCTACCCCACTCAGCGTACCATCATGCAGGTTTACTTCTGCAAGTTCGAGCCTATGGCCAACGATGCCTACAAAGGCGACACGAAGTTTAGCAAGAACTCGCCCTCCATCGGACGACTGGAGTTGAAGAACCAGATTGAGGAGCAGATGGTTCGACCTTTCCTCTACTTGCTCAAGAACTCCCAACTGGTCAAGCAATTCCCGGACATCATGAGCACCGTTCGGGTACTATACCCGTCCCCCAGGTTTGATGCCAACGAGGTCAGTGTGGGACTGGAGTTCACCTTCAAGCAGGACTGGTGTATCGATATGTACAAGGACAGGATCTGGCGTCCCCTCCTTGAAGTGGTAAAGCCCGGATTTGACTTGTCGGGACACACTTTGTTCTTCGACCGCCAGGACTTGCCCATGCCGGTCTATCCTCCTGCATGGGTCCAAGCTTTGGTGCACGCAGTGGGTTTGCCTCTATTGGCATTCTCCATCTCGCAAACAAACAATTTTGTTGGACAACTTACTGTTGATGGGAGTGGCAACTTGGCAGTAGATTACCCATGGACCGAAGAGGATGGGTGGAAAAAGTCGAGTGTGACGTACCCCAACATGAGCCCCAGATATGAGTTTATAGTCAGCTTAATAAAAATTGAAGACATCCCCGAACAGTATTGGAGTCTCAAACATTGCTACATAAAATGATCCAGCGAATCGACATACAAGGCGGTCAGATGACGTTCGGCCAACGCATAGAGCTTGGCCGGATCATCACTGACAAGGAGATGACCGACATCGACAAGATGAAAGAAGGCATGCAATGTCTCGGTGTCAAATGGAGTCTGAGAAACACCCCCGAAATTGTCGAGTACTGGTATGAGGTTCTTCTGGGCATTAAATATTGGATCGAGCGAGAACAGACTGAGCTCAAGTACGAGCCCAGTGCCGAGGAAAAAGCAGCCGGCATTGCTCAATTCTCTTTGGTGGTTGGCGAGATGGCCACCATCACTGCACTGGCCAAGGACTACTCGAAAGACCCGGATGAGATTCTGGAATGGAAATACGGGAAGGTGTACAACCTCCTTTTCACCAACTTGCAGAGTCACCTCTTCCGGGAGCGACTGAACAAGGAACTGGAGCGTAAGGCTCAGCAGAAAGCCAATGCTCGCAAACCCAGAAACAAATGGCGGTAGGACTGGAACAGATATTGGCTGAGGGTCTCACCCAGATGAGGGACGAGATCATCCGGGCATCACAGGACGCCGGGCAGGAAGCCTCCGGCAGAACCTATGCTCAGATAACAGTCCAGACGGGACGAGAAGGGGAAACAGTTTGGGGAACGATCGAAGCTCCAAACTACTTCTACACTCTCATCCGGGGACGAGGTCCTGGAAAGATCCCCGCCAATTTGGGACAGATCATCATGGAGTGGGCAAAGCTCAAAGGCATCACATTCTCGGATCCCAAGGACCTGGTCCGATTCGGAAATGCCACTGCATGGAAGATAAAACGAGAAGGCTCAGAGCTTTACCGCAATCACATTTACGTTGACTTGGTCGACACTCCCGCTGATAACTTCGAGGAGTACCTGGCTCAGCATTTGGACAAGACAATGGAGGTCCTCATTGAAGAGGCATTCACTCCTGACAACAATATGGACCACGGATATATAATATAACGCGATATGGCAATTACCAATCAACCGGCTGAGGATTCTTTATACTCAGCATATTCGCAAATACCAGTTGAGACCGACAACTCAACACCTGGGCTTGAGATCAAGACTCAGAACTTTAACGAGGACAATATGGTCTCGTTGAACATTATAGACAATAAGGCGGTCGAAGTAATTGATAACAGTGGAGGTAGTAGTACCAGCTATTCTGTGAAGTTTCCTCTCCCTGGAAAGGTGGTACCCGGGGAATGGTATGCTTTTAGGGTTTATCACGGGGCTGGAGTGGGTGCCACTTCACTCACCGTTGCTTTGTACAAAGCAACCAGTTCGGGTAATCTTACCTCTGTGATTGCTAAAACAGATATACCAATTGGTGACAACATGACGTGGAAGGTTCAGGTACCGCACATTGGTGACAACAGGACGGGGAAGGTTCAGGTACCGTGCATTGTTACAGGAGAATCCCCCTACGATTTCCTTGTCATTTTTGCAGGTATTAAAGGAGCAACAGCTGGAGTGAAGGTTACTCTCTCAGGTATGAGTTTGGCCTACGGGAATAACTTTGTCGACTATAGTCCCAGTCCAGTTAAAGCAGCGGACTCACTAACTGAAAGCATCGACATCTACAGAGACTCGGGATTCGGGACGACGAAGAAATACGACCTCAGGTTCTTGGCAAAAGCCGGATTCCGGGACGACAGACTGAGAACATTTCCGTACACAAACCCACTCATCGGCTTTGCCATTGACTACAGTCTCATATCGGCATATGCTTACAGAGGCATCGGCGAAAAAAACTTCAATGTTCGATATGCCTCCCGGGGAGTTAGGGCTCGAGGCTACACCGCTAATTTCACCGAGTCATACTTAGGACTCGTACTGACTGACCGGGTTCCTGACAACGACAGGAATCTGTATGTAAAAAAATACTACGGGTATCCGTACTACGTCACCCTATTCCCGAGAGGGTTTTTGGGGTCACCATATAACGTTACATCGATCGACGTTCGGGTTAAACTTTATGATGAGGTCGAAAAACAATTTGATATTTCTACCCGACTCAACATCCCCCTTGTGTACGAATTTGAGGCTGAAGCTAATTATGATGCAGACTACGTAAAACTCAGACCTTCTGGAGGAGCATACTCTTCTCAAGCATGGAACATCATATTCGTCGATACGGAGGTACCTTGCAACCCATTCTACATTCGCTGGATAAACCAGAAAGGCGGATGGGACACTTACATGTTTGAGCAACCCAAGAAGTATACGCAGGAGGTTGACCGGGGAGACCAATACGTATTAGCGAATTCCAGAGGCCCCTATGCCTCACAGACGAGAGGCGAGTTAGCTCCGGAGTTTAAGAACATAGTCCAAGCAGGAGCAGAACAGCTTGATGAGAACGACTTCAACTTGCTCAAAGGAATTGCTCTCTCGCCTCTTGTTCAAAGGTACAACTACTCAGTCAAGGCATGGCAACGAGTCCTAGTAAATGACACGGATTTAACTTGGGACACCAAGACTCCCAGGAACACTGTTAGCTACGAGTTCCAGCTTATTGACGAACAAACTCAGTGGTAATATGAACTACGAACTACTCATGAAAGGCATTGACGGCAAGGTCTGGTCCCTGGACCTCCCGCTGGATGCTCCTGCGATGAATTACCAGATCAACAGTCTGGCGGAGCTGAAAGACAGGAATGCCTCGTACTCCCAGCGGATCAGTCTGCCCAGGACGACCCATAACGAGCAAGCATTCCAATTCAGTTTTGTAGTTGGCTCAGATTCGTGTGTGCCATACATGAAGTTTCCTTGCCAACTATTCTATGAGGGAGCACTCATATCCCCGGCTGGAGCAATATTGAACATCGTAGACGTATCAGATACATCGATCGGGGTCCAGATCCTCGGGGCAACCGTTGACCTGTTCGACACACTAAACAACACTGACGCGAAGGACCCTGGGGATGGTATGTTCCTCCTCAAGTGGTACACGGACACAATGGGACAGACTGAGCGATACCTCTCCGGCCCCGAAGGGGTTAAAGTCCTGTACTTTTGGCTGTATGCAACTCTGCAAAAGAACCCGAATTTCCCCCCTTTCGCCATGGAGGCAATCAGGCAAGTCAGTGAGTTGGACAAGTTCTACCCCCACCTCAACTGGTATGACTTGGTGACATGGATCTTCGATCGAGCAGGCTACAGTCTCGAGACCGACGTGGACCCCGCCGACCGAGCCGAAATGTTTTTGCCTTGCACTTACCCCGTTTTGGCAGACAACCCCAAGGCTCCGAGCGCATCCGGAGTTGGCTGGATCCGGAATTTCACGGTTGGCACCCCCGCCGGGGTGATATGGAAAGGCTCCCCCGGGGTAACTCTCAGTGACCCGGTCGCCGGACGTTTGATTATAGGCTCCGAATCCGGAACATTCAACTGGATGACTCTATGGGACACGACCATCACGTTTAAATTCTCGTGGACCAATATTTCTGCCATCCAAAAGAGTATGGTGTCAGTCAAAGTTACCCACTACAAGAACGACGAAACCAGTGCTGTAGTGTTGACAAGGTCCTGGTCATCAGGGTCTTCTGGCAGCGTTTCGGTCGACATCCAGATGGAGGCAGGGGAGTACATACTGGTGTCTGGAACTCTCGCCTTAACCACTAGCCCTGTGAATTCGTTTGACATGAGATTTCCGGTCAGCATTATTGCTCCTCCTGTGCCTGAAACTTCACCAGGGGATAAGCCCCAACCCGGACTAACCTATGACCTCCTGGCCTCTACTGGATTCAAAAGCTTGGGGGACATAGTCAAAGCATTTGTCCAGCTGTTTGGTCTAACCGTCGACGTTAATCCCGCCACAAAGGTAGCAAGAGCATACTCTGTTCAGGAGTTTTACAACAGACGAAGTTCGTCCGGGAAAAATTGGTCTGACAAGCTGATAGAAGGAAAGGACACCAAACTTACGTTCCAATTGTCCAGCTATGCCCAGTCCAACGAGATAAAGTTAGAGGATAATAAGGACAACAACGTTACTGACTCGTACAAGTTCAGCATCCCGGACGTCAACCTCCAGCCCACCAAACTCCTGTTCCAAATTGGGTTCTTGGCAGGGCTCAACCAAAGACTCCATGATTCGGGCATTACAAATGAGACTCATACACTTGCTAACTACCCTATCTGGACCGTCAATAGAGGTCGGATGGAGAACGGGAAAATGACCGAGACGACTTGGGAGTACAATGTTCTAAGTAAGCCGATGGTCGTCCACATAGATAAGTCTGACTTTATGCGGCCCAAGGTGAGGGTAGGCCACACCCTTACCCAGGTACGACTATACACGGCGTATTTCAAAAAGTTGAATTACTACGTTCCTAAGTACTACGGCAAGCTCATCAACAATATACTCAAAAGACCAAAGATCCTACAGGTCCAAATTCTTTTGGACTCGCTCGACATTCAAAGTCTGGACTTGTTCAACCCGATATGGCTGGAAGAGCATGGGTTCTGGTTCTACGTTTCGAAAATAAACAACTTCCAAGCTGGAAAGATATCCAAAGTAGACCTAATACGAATGTGATATGGCCGAAGAACAGAAAAATACAATTTACAACGTCCGTGTAACAGCTGAGGATGCCCTCAAGACGTTAGCCGAATTGAAACTCCGGTCCCAGGAGTTGAGAGACCAGCAGAAGGCTCTCGGCAAAGTAACTGAGGAGAATGCTCAAGAATACTATGCGCTTGACAACCAGATCAAGGCAATCAACAGCGAGGCGAACAAGTACCAGAAGCAAATCCAGAACAACATTAAGCTCCAGAACCAACAGGAGGCAAGTTTAGCAAAACTTAGAACCCAGCTGGCTTTGGACAATGCCGAGTTTGCAGAGCTGGGCAACTCAATGCAGGACGCGGCTCGTAAAGCCGAGCTCGGCAAGCGCATTGCAGAAACCACCGAGGAGCTCAAAGCTCAGGAGGAGGCACTCGGGGACTATCGCCGGTCAGTTGGTAACTACGAGAAGGCAACGGAGAACCTCAAGCAGGAACTCTCCGACCTTACCCAGACACTCATCCAGATGGCTCAGTCCGGGGATACGAGTTCTGAGACGTTCAAGGAGATGATTGAACGAGCCGGTGAACTGAAAGGAGCTGAGGACCTGGTCAATACAGCTATATCCAACGTTGGTAAAGGAACTGAAACCATACAGGCAGTTACCAGCGCCACGTCAGCTTTGACTTCCGTATGGGGCCTTTGGACCACAGCCACTCAGGTACTGGGGAGCGAGAACGAGGAGCTCAATGCTACCATGACGAAGATGATAACCATCATCACGGCTCTTTCCTCTTTGTCTTCTCTCCAAGCAGCTCTCTCCAAGACCGAAGCCACTTATCGAGCTGCATCTAACTTGGTTCAGCTGGTTGGCATCAACCAGACTCTCGCCGAGACGAAAGCGATAGCTGCTAAAAATGCCGTACAAGGAGCTAGCAACATCCTCACCAAAGCAGCAGCAGCTGCCACATGGCTTTGGAACGCGGCTTTGGCTGCCAACCCCGTTGTATTGGTGGCAGCAGCAGTGGGCGGATTGGCGGCTGGAGTGGTTGCTCTTATGAACGCATTTAACAGTAACACGGAAGCTCAAGAGAGAGCAACCCGGGCAATGGAGGCATACAATCGAGCTGCCGAAGCCTCCACGTATGTACTGGATCAGATCGAGACCAAGCGGAACACTCTGTCCAAAGCCGAGGAGATCCGGGGCAAGAGAGAAATAGAAAATCTCAAAGCCAATCATGCCACGTCGGAACAGATCACCGAAGCTCAGATTAAAACAGCTAACAAGCTCCGCGAGATTGAGATGAGTGCAGCTCATCAAAGACAGATGGCTGCAATGGATGAGTTCGACTCCTTGAAGAAGGTGATTGCAGCCAAGGAGGAGGAGCTCAACACATGGTCAGGAAGCTTGGCCAAATACAAGGAGGCCAAAAAGGAACTCGACGATTTGAAAGGCCGACACCAAGAACTGTTCCGGACAATCGAGAATGAAGGAGCCGCAATTGCTAACTTGGCTCTTGAGACTGCAATAGCCAACCGGGAGGCTCAGCAGGCCATTGCCGATAAGGCTCTGGAGGTTGCTTTGAAGAATTCGGAAGCCATGCAGAAGATCCGGGAAGACGATCTCAGGTTCCAAACAACATTCCAGTCTACGAACATTGCCATCCGGATGGAGTATGAGAAAAAGCTCTACAAGGCAGCTCAGGATGGAGCCCGGGAACGTCTGGCTCTCCAGAAAGCTCACGGCAAAATTACTAATAAGGAGTATCAGACGGCTCTGAATGCCATGGCTCGGTCTGACAAGCAGTTCTACGAGAACCAAGCCAAACAGCTCAATGACTACCTTGCGGGGGTGAGAGCAAACATATTGGCTGTAGCTTCCGGAGGCACAGTCGATATGCAGATTGCTCAGGTTACTCAGAAGTACCAGGACGCCATGAAGGAGCTGGCCAACATTCAGTCTCCCCAGTTCGTGAGAGGTATGAGCGAGGAGGATTACCAGAAAGAGTATGCCGCTTATGAGCAGTTCCTGGTCAACAGAGCCGAACTCGAGAAACAGATTCAGCAGAACCTCCAGGATGAAATCAAAAAGATCCGCGAGGACGCTACCAAACAGCAACTTGACCGGTTCAACCAAGTTCTCAACGAACAGTATGCCGAAGATCTCTCAAAGGCAGCGGACAACGAAAGGAAGAAGCTGGAGCTCGAGAATGAGATGCTCCAGAAGCAAATCGAAGCCAGGAAAGCTGCCGGGGAGAAAACCTATGAGCAGGAGGCCCAGCTCCGAGCCAACAATCTTCGTCTCCAACAAATGGACCTCGACAAGGAGCTCACTCAAGCCGAGTTAAATCACAAGTCCAAGTATGAGATCCGGAAAAAGTATCTGGAGGCCGAGTTGGCAGCAGCTCAAGGAAACGAGGACGCCATTGCTCAGATCCAACTCGAGATGGCCGAGAACGAGGAGTCTTTATGGGAGGAGCGAATCGAGAAGCTCCAGGAGTATGCCGGAATAGCATCTAGCTTCGCCACTGCTTTCAACGATTTGGCCAGTGCTCTCGGGGAGCGTCGGGCTCAGGAGGTAGAAGAACAATACAGCCGGGAGGAGCAGGCATTGGCAAACATGTACGCTAATGGTCAAATCACGGAGGCCCAGTACAACGAGAAGAAAGTCAAGATGGAGAAACAGAAGGAGAAGGAGTTGGCCAAAATCGAACGGGAACAAGCTATCCGGGAGAGGGCAATGGGATCCTTCGAGATTGGCATCAATACTGCCATCTCCATCATGGCATCGGCTAAAATGGGATTCCCTTTGGCTATCCCGTTCATTGCAGCAGCTGCGGCTTTGGGAGCAGTTCAGATGGCAGCTCTTTGGGCAGCTCCTCTGCCGAAAGCCGCAAGAGGTAAATACATTGAGGGACCCAGTCATGCCGCTGGAGGAGTGCACATTGAGGCGGAAGGAGGCGAGACCATCATTAACAAGAAGTCGAGCCGCATGTTCCTGCCTCTTCTGTCAGCCATAAACGAACTCGGTGGCGGAGTACCGTTCACTAAAGTTGGATCGGACGGGGGATATGCTATCCGATCATTCGCTGAGGCGTCGGAACCTATGAATCGGCTTGACATGGAGAGGGCAATTCAAAAAGCATTTGGCCAGGTGAGAGTGATTGCTACAATCGAAGATATTCGGAGGGAAGATGCTAACTACGTGCAGATTCAAGACCGGGCTAATTTTTAGATAGTCCAGCACAAATAATATTTCAATATTTATTAGGAATAACTATATTTGTATCGAAATAATTTGGCACATGATATTCATCAACTTAAGAGGCGCAATTGACTCCGAAGAGAATCGGGTCATGATGGAGCTTTGGGGAGGGACCTCAGAGATCTGTTCCGTGGAGACCTTCCGCCGGGTACTTGATGAACACCCCGATGAACAGGAGGTGTGCATCAACATTGACTGTGACGGGGGCTCTGTTGAGGAGGGCTTCAAGATTTATGACCTTCTTCGCATGAGTGGGAGGACTATATACACAAATATTGTCGGGGGATGCCACTCGATGGCAGTGTGCATCCTGTTGGCAGCTCCGGCAGAGAACCGGTCGGCAAACAGGAATTGCCGGGCACTCATCCATCGGGTATACATGCCGGTCGGGGATTGGCTCACTTCCGACGATGCTCGTAGCATTGCCGAGGAGCTTGCTCTGGAGGAGGAGGCTATTCTTGATGTGTATGTCGAGAGAACAGGTCAGGACCGGGAACGGCTCCGCAATGTCATGCATGAGGAACGCATCCATGATGCCAAATCACTTCTTGACTTGGGATTCATTTCCAAAATCAATTCATACAACACAAACCAAATTTTTAATGCTATGGCAAAAAACGAGAAAAGCGCTTATGAGAAGTTCATGAGCAAGGTCAAGGCATTCCGGAATGGCAAGAAAGGCGCTCCCGCCAATTTTGACTATCTGGATGCTGAGGGTCAGGTCGTTCTCCAGACCGTAGGTGAAGAGGACAATCTGGCCGAAGGTGTAGAGGCAACTCTCGCCAATGGCGAGACGTCGGGCACTGTCGTTCTGGAAGACGGTCGGGTGGTTACTGTCGAGGACAACATCGTCACCAGCATCGAGATGGAGGACACCGAGTCTCTCGAGGACCGCGTTGCAGCACTGGAGGCGATGCTTGACGAGGCAACGAACCTCATCGAGGAGCAGGAGAACGAACTCCGCAACCTCCGCGGTAGCAACTACCGCCCGAAGAACCGCAAGACGGTTCTGCCCGGGGGCAAGAAGGCCGATCCCTCGGCAGACGACCTTAAGAACGAAGCCCGCGAAAAGCTCCGGAAGGTCAACGCTGCCAAAAAGATTCTCAAGTAGTCAAACTCAAAAACTTTAGGAACTATGGCAAATAAAAATGGCGGATTCCTTGACATGGATAAATTCACTTTTTGTGGACGTGTCATTCAGGCAATCTCGGAGATGATTATGGAGGACACCATTCAGGGTCCTGACATCAACTCCATCCACACAGTCTTCCCCGACATCGTCACTAACACCGAGGTGGGTTACATCGGCGAGGGCGGCATGGTCGGCGTGGTCAACACCGGGTGTAACCCGACTCCTCAGCCGTGGAACATCAACACCCGCAAGCTGAAGTGGGAGCCCGGTGTCTGGGAGATCCTTCTGTCCCAGTGTTACACTGACCTCCAACAGTCGGCAACTATTTACTCTCTCCGCACCGGCGTCGACATTCCGGACTTCACGGATACGGACTACATGAACATCGTCATTGAGGTTCTGGAGCGCTCCATTATGGATTTCTGGTACCGCCTGTTCTGGTTCAACGACAAGGGCGCCAAGAACGTTACCGACAACGGTATCATTACGGATGGTCTCGACCTGAAATTTTTCACCATCATCGATGGTTTCTGGAAACAGATTACCGCCCAGGTTGCAGACAATCCGTCCCAGCGCGGAGCAATAATTAGGGAAAATGTCGAGAGATCTTACGCAGCTCAGAAGCTTACTCCGGACAAGGCCAAGAAATACATTCAGTCGGTCGTGTTCAGTGCCCCGCTTCTGCTCCGTCAGCAGTCTGACAAATTTATCCTCGTTACCCAGTCTGTCTACGATGCCTATCAGCAGTCTCTTATGGACGCTTGCTGCCTCGAGTCGGCTCGCTTGGCTCTGATGAATGGCATGGAGGCTCTCAGCTTCAATGGCATCCCTGTCATCGCAATGCCCATCTGGGACAAGATCATCGCTACGTCGGAAGACACTGGCACGAAGCTCAACAACCCCCATCGAATTCTCTTCACCTCGAAGAGCGTGCTCGGCATAGGTGTTGATGCAATCGACAGCTTCGAGAAGATGCGGATCTGGTACGAATACAAAGACCGCGTAGTCTACGTAGAACTCATGGGTCGGGCGGATGCCAAGCTCACTAACCCGGATCTGTTCTCGGTAGGTATCTAATCCTTAAAAATCTAAGAAAATGGCAGGACTTGATTGTTCTAAAATCAAAACAGGATTCATCAACCAGGTGTGTGGTAAGCCGGCAATCGCCGGCACCACCGCCAGGGTGATTCTCCTCAGCTACTCGGACGTCGACAAATCGAAGTCTGTTGTAACTGACAACGTTATCTCTTTGCTCATCCTTAAGACCGATGCCACTGGTTACGAAGTCGACTCGCTGCCCAACGCAACTGTAGGCTCGGACACCATCAATGCTGGCACGTACCTCAAGACTCACCAGCACAGCGTAGTTGTCCGAATCTTCAAGAAGTCGGAAGCAGCCAAGAAGTTCATAAACGGCCTGACCAATGCCCGCGTCATCGCTATCGTCGAGAACAACGACACCGGAGACAAGGGGGACACCAAGTACGAGGTGTATGGCTGGGACTCGGGTCTGGAGCTCACCGAAATCACTGTCACTACCGAAATGACCGACGGCGTCGTATACCAGGTAACTCTGGCCAACGGCACCGTCGCTCAGGAGGGTTCGCTCCCGATGAGCCTCTTCGACGAGGACGAAGCCACCACAGACCTCATGGTAAACGGGCTTCTGACCAAAGCATCTAAACCGTAGCACTCATGACTGACATGCTCGAAAGACTGAGAGCTTACCAATCCAAGTATGGGTCCCTGAAAGGCGAAGCCTATCGGGCCCATACATTGGAATTGGAAAAAAATCCCGCTCTCCATCGAGAAGTAGATGAACTTTCTCGATACTTTTTGAATAAGTCAGTTTCCCGATGCGGCTTCTGCCTGATCGAAGCCGACTTAGCATTAAGACGAATAACAGAACAACAAATGAAAAATGTAGCACACCCCGATTACGAACTCAGAGCAGGTACTCTGCTCCATGACCCGATCAACAAAGAGTTCAGCAAGATCCTCACCCCGAGGAACATCACGGAGGATCTTTGCTTGTATCACATCGCATTCAACAAGGATGCTCTTTCGTACTTCACCCGGGTCCCCGAAGATCTGAACGACCGGCTGGAGAAATTCATGGTCCGTTACGGCAAGGAGATGTCGGACAAGGACATGGAAATCAAGAAGCGTCAGGCTCAGGTTCTGAGCAAGCAGATCGAGTCCGTGAAAGCCGAACTCGAAGAGCTGAACAAGAAACAGATCGAGCTGAACGCCAAGCTCGATGAGTACTTCAAAGCCATGGAGGCAATCCATGCCATTCTCGACTCGGCATCCGCCGAGGAGAAGACCGAGGAGAAGACCGAGGAGAAACCCGCCGACATCGACACCGAGGTGAAGGAGTTCATCGACGCCGGGATGGATCTGGAAGCCATCAAAGAAGCCTATGCAGACTCGCAAATGTCTGCCGGGGAGATCGAAGAGGCTTACAATCGTGTAGTCAATCCCGTTTCGGAAACTCCCAAGAAGGGAGCCAAAAGAGGAGGGTCCAAATAGGACTGGTAATAGGACGGGGTCGCTTCCCGTCCCTCCTACTATTAAAATTACGCCAGTATGAAAGTTGCACAGATCAAATCAGCTCCTCAGTTCGTATCCCGGGACTGGAGGCAATATGGCATCCAGACATACGGAGATACCAATGATTTTCCCCAGACGGTCAGCGAGATTGTTCAAGCCTCAAAGACCGGAAATGCCTGTGTGAGCATATACAATGACTTCGTATACGGTCATGGGTTTAAGGATCCCGGCATTTACAGATTACGGGTAAACAAAGAAGGGGAGAAGCTTGACAAGATCCTCCGCATGGTTTGCAAAGACTTTACGGTGTGGCATGGATTTGCAATTCATGTTAACTATAACATGAATTTCCGAGTCAGCTCGATCCACCACATCCCATTCGAATCCCTCCGACTGGAGAAGGCGGATGACAATGGGTTTATTGGCCGGACGGCATACCATCCGGATTGGGGTCACCGAGACAAGACGAGGTCCCGGTGGTCACCGTCTGACATTGAGTGGTTTCACCTCTTCAACCCGGATCCGGAGGTCATTCTCAACCAGGTGGAGGAGGCTGGCGGCTGGGACAACTACAATGGCCAGATCCTCTACTTCTCCGGGGACTCGGAAGGCAGCCCCTCTTACCCAATCCCCATATTCATCGCTGAGATGACGGACATGAGAACTGAGGAAGCACTTGCCAATGTAGCCGGTAGAAACGCATGCTCCAACTTCTTGTCAGCTGGGATCTTGGTAGACATCAAGGACGAGACTCAAGATGAGTCTCAAGTGAATGAGACCCAAGAAGAACTTAACAAATTTCAAGGAGATGAGAACACTTCACAATTGTGGTACATCCAGTGCAAGTCAAAAGATGAAGTGCCCCAGTTCATAAGGTTCTCCGGGGAGAACTATGACAAAGCATTCGAAGTAACGCAGAGAGTCATCCCGGAGAACATTGGTCAAGCCTTCAAGCAGCCTCCCATTCTTCGAGCTGTTGACGTGGGGGCTAACTTTGGGGCTGATCTCATGACCAATGCCTACAAGTACTACAACTCTGTTACAGTCCGGGAGCGTCAGCAGCTGGAGGAGACTTTCGTATCGATTTTTGAGTACTGGTGGGCTCCTTTGGAAAATCCCGATTTCGCTATTCAGTCTCTCACTTACAATGCCGGCGAGTCTATAGCAGACAGAATTGGCAAGGACAACATGACTCAGGTACTGGAGATTATCCGGGACCAGATGCTCTCCACTGTTCAGAAGAGAAACATGCTCAAGCTCATCTATGGGCTTTACGACGAGGAGATTATAAAACTCATGCCCGATGATACTCAACTCTAACGACCTTCGGAATGTTCGGCCGATAGCCGAGAACATCAACGACCCGGCCAGACTGGAGCCATATATCCGGGAGGCTGAGACTCTCAGACTGGTGGATGCCATAGGAGCCAATCTCTACAGATGGCTCGACGAGACAGACTTTTCCGGCCCCGGTCCTTTCCAATACGGGGACGTAACCATTACAAAAGATCAGTACACTGCCGCCATGGAAGGCGGGTATTATGATGGTGGCTGTTCCGGGGATGGTCGAAGCGAAGGACTCAAGATCGCCATTGCATACATTGCGTATTCCCGATTCATCGTCAACAATCCAATCAATCCCACTGCCTTCGGTGTGAGGTACAAAGATGGCGAATTCAGCACTCGAGTAGAAGACAACATAATCGTCCGTAGCTCGAACGAAGCACGGAACATCGGGGAAGCCTACCTCGAGAAGGCTATAAATCACCTTAAAGCTCTGCGGTTACTGACTCCATGTACTGAATACAAGAAGTCCCCGTCTCGTAAAATGATTATAGGACGTAATAAATTATAAGTTTAGCAGATATGAAGGAGGAAATCCTGAGAGCGGGAAAATGGATATGCGGGAGCATTGTAGGGTTTTGGGGGTTTTTAGCTCCGGTCCAGGTCCTTATCCTCTGTGTCTGTATTGCCGTTATCGTCGACTTCATAACTGGAAATATTGCTGACTACAAGCGCCACAAACGAGCCCATCAAAAATATGTGTTCAAAAGCGAGAAAATGTGGGACACGTGTTGGAAGTTGGGGCTCAGCATTATCGGTATTGGCATGGCCTACATGCTTGACGTGCATGTCCTCCCGAACTTGGGGGGTCTCAACCTTGCCAACTTCTTCGCTGCTTTTGTGGTCGGGACTGAGTTTTGGAGCTTTCTGGAGAACTCCGCAATCATTTCGAATCACCCCATATTCAGAGCTCTCCGGTCATACATGGAGAGATCGGTCAGCAAGAAAACTCAAATAGACTTTGAATGCCATGAAGACAAGTAAGTACTTTAAGCCCGAAGAATTCGAGCGATGCAACCCGTCCTGCTCCATTGAAGACATGGACCAGGATTTTCTCGATCTACTGGATGACCTCCGTGAAAAGGCAGGCATCCCTCTCGTCCTCAATTGCGCTTATCGTTCCAAAGAACACGATAAGGCCAAAGGACGGTCCGGCAACAGTGCTCACACAGAAGGTTTGGCAGTGGACATCCGGTGTGCCTCGGGCCCCAATCGGATGAAGATCCTCCGGGCAGCCATTGCATTGCGGATCCGGAGGATAGGCATCGACGGGAATTTTATCCACGTAGATGCTTCTAAAACCCTCCCGCAGGACACGATATGGACTTACTAAAGAGAGTACTCTGCACAATAGTTCTTGTAGGTATAGGCTTTATAATCGGGCGTAAAACAGTCGAGGAAAAGACCGTTATAAAGTACGTCGATTTACCCCCAATTCAGGGGGAGGTCAAAGTCCCGGATTTGGTTCCAAGATGGGAGGGTTTTAGGAATCCAATCAAATTGATATATATCTATAAGGGCCAGGAGGAAAAGGTTCCCCAAACACCCCCAGAAATCACAAATGGAGGGGGTTTTGGGGAGGACAAAAAGGAGGTGGATACTCTGGAGAGCGTAAAAAGGACAATGTTGGACTGGAATACGACCAGGAAATACGCTGGAACATTCTTCAAAGATCCCAAAATTGGCCAATTTGACTGGGAGGCTACAGTCCAATACAACACTCTCCAGCATCTTACGTACAAGTATACCCCCGTCCGAGAACAGATCAAAGAAACGAGGTCCCGGAAATGGTCCCCCTTTCTGAGAGCTTCGGCTAACTCCTTCGGGCAGGTTGGGGTTGGGGGAGGCATATATTACAGGAATTTCGGAGTAGATATATCCTATATGCGGGACTTCGAGCTGACCCGATCGGGGTATGAGGTCGGCTTTAGCTGGAAATTTTAGGAAACTACTCCGTCCCGGGCTTAGAGGAGTCCGGGTTTTTTGTGTCCACAAGCCGGGGATATTGGCCCCCGTGGCAGGGACCAGCAGTAAACAATGGTAGGGAATATGGGTTCTCAAAGAGGATGAGCCCCTAAAAAAGTTGGTCAAACCATTGTTCCATTGTTTACAAATCAGTGGGACCCCCGGCCCCAAAAGTTGATAAAACCATTGTTCCATTGTTTACAAATCAGT
>ENA-OPLO01000251-OPLO01000251.1-human-gut-metagenome-genome-assembly--contig:-NODE-251-length-19325-cov-2.723819_pt1 | contig 19325 bp, 20 predicted proteins | sample MGYA00241818_ERZ501721 | MGnify/ENA primary metagenome ERZ501721 (study PRJEB25962, sample SAMEA2042096) | human gut metagenome | biome: human gut; feature: human-associated habitat; material: faeces... | reverse complement strand
TAATATTATTAGTTTTAATTTTTAGTACTTTTTTACCATATTTAATAGCTTCATGGTATTGTTTTAAATTATAGTATAACATTATAAGTTCTATATATGCTTCTTTTAAATATGGAGCTTCAAGTATAGCTTTTTTATACCACATTATAGCTTCATTATATCTTTTAAGTGCTATATAACTTCTTGCGATAAATCTCATTGAAGCAGCTCTTTCATCTTTCCAAGTTGATGTTTTAAGATTTAGATGTTTAATTAATGTATCTATACACTTATTCCATTTGTGATAGTACATATATTCTCTACCTAAATAGTGTAAGTTTCTATCATCATTAGGATCTTCTTTTACAGATAATTCTAATAATTTTAGATATGAACTTCTTGATTTAGTTTGATCAGGATAGTGATTGATAATTATCTTGTCAGTTTGTATTATATTCTCAAAAGATATTGGTTTTAGTACTTCATGTACTGGATGAGTCCATATATATTTATTATATGCATGTATTTTATCAGCATAAAAACTTATTAATGGTTTATTATTTTTATCTAATTTCCAATTATATAAATATTTTATTCTTGTTATATTCTTATTCCATATTTTTAATAATTCATCTTTCCATCCAGGTAACATTACCTCATCTAAGTCTAAACATATACATATATCAGTATCTTTAGGTATAATTTTTAACGATTCGTTTCTTGCTATATCAAATCTCCATGGATTAATTATTTTCTTTTTTACTTCAATTCCTAGTTCTTTAAATTTTTTAACTGAGTTATCATTTGAACCTGTATCTAACACACATATATAGTCAGCTTCTTTTATACTGTTATACCATTTTTCAATAAACTTTTCTTCATTTTTACATATGGCATATACACAAACTTTATAGTTATTCATTATGCTGCTGGTCCAGTTGGTCCAGTAGGTCCGGTAGGTCCAATTTCACCTTGAAGTCCTTGAGGTCCAGTTGGTCCAGTAGGTCCAGTTATACCTTGAAGTCCTTGAGGTCCAGTAGCACCAGTAGGTCCAGTAGGCCCAGTTGCTCCACCGCTTGGTCCGGTAGGCCCTGTTGGCCCAGTAGGTCCGTAGCAAGTATATGTTGGTGGCATTAAATTACAATTATTTCTCATTCTTTATTTTTCCTCCTATATTATTATATTAATTAGTGTATGATAAGATAATTGATTTAGTCCATTTAGTATATTATAATGTAATTAAATAGAGGTAAAGTTATGTACGATATTGATAAATATAAAAAATTAGCCATGGGAAACTTAACAGATGATATGATTCCAGATATCATTAATGAAGAATGGCTTAAGTATGCTTTAAAAAACGAAATATTTAGAAGATGGGGATTTTCTTTCAGCAATTTAAGTAACAAAAGATTTGCTGGAGACTTTAGTGATGAAGTAGTAAGACAAGTTAATTATTCTACACTTACTAGATTTCCGGAAAAGAATCCATTTAAATTTAATACTAATTATTATAAAACGACACCTGATATAGATTCAGTGCATAAAAATGGAATAACTGGAGAAGGAATAAATATTGCAGTCATTGATAATGGATTTATTAATACTCCTACTGAAATTGATGGTAAAATTAAAAATTATTATGAAAGTTATGGTTCTCGTGGAGATCATTATCATGGAGAAATAGTTTTATCATATTTAGTTGGTAAAAATATAGGAGTTGCTCCTGATGCTAATGTTAGTTTTTACGACATTAATCCTGATTATTTTGAAAGTCATCCAGAATTAGTAGGTGATAATCCAAGAGCACTTTATGGAAAACTCATTTATGATAGATTAGTAGAAATATATAATAAAAATTTAAGTGGTGAAAATACACAAATCGTAAATATCTCAAGTGGATATGCTAAAGCGTCTAATCTTGAAAAAGAATTTGCTTTTATCAAAGAGAAGCTTAAAGAGACAGGATGCTATGTCATAGATAGTGATGAATTTTCTAAATATTTTACAACTGTAAATACTGATTTAAATAATGAAACATATTACCTAAGTGATTGGCAACAAGATAATCATGCTTTACATGAATCAAAAGTAATGGTTCCAAGTAGTGAGATGGTTCCACTCTGGGGAAGTGATAAAGATTACATGTATCATGGTAACACTTCTTTTAGTTGGTCTATTCCTAAAGTATCAGGAATGTTTGCTTTAGCACTTGAAGTAAATCCTAAATTAACTTTTGAAGATTTCGCACAAATAGCCCGTGAAACTTCTGTTAATAATGTTATTAATGCTTCTGGTATTATTGAAAAAGTTAAATTTGATTTAGAAAATAACATTAAATTATAATCTAATTTTGCAATAAAAAAACTCTAATTATAGAGTTTTTAAATGGTTAGATATTTAATAATATTCCAATTAATTCTTCAATATTATGCATATAAATCATTATATTATCTAAATCATCATAATCTTTTACATCATCTTTAGTTAATAATTTATATTGAATATTTTTTTCATTTGCATATTTAATTAGAAATTAATTAGAAATTCAAGCATTACTTTTTGTTTTTCTAATATTTCATTACATTTTTGTTCTTTATTAAAAAATATAAAATAAATTATTAAGACATAAGTTATTCATAAACAATAGAAAAATATCTTATATTATGGTACAATAATTATAGTTAAAGAGGTGATATAATGCTTAAAAATATACTTGGCATTACTAATGAAGTTGAATTATCTAAAGAAGAAGAACGAATTACAAAATTGAAAGCATTGGAATTATTTGATTCTAACAAAATAAATGAAATTGAAGTTGGTACATTTGAAGGACTTTCAAAAATACATAATTTTTTATTTAAAGATATTTATGAATTTGCCGGAAAAATTAGAACTGACAATATTGCTAAAGGTAATTTTAGATTTGCATCTGTTTTATATTTAAAAGATATTTTAAGAAGAATAAATGAAATGCCTCAAAATACTTATGATGAAATAATTGAAAAATATGTTGAAATGAATGTTGCCCATCCTTTTCGTGAAGGCAATGGAAGAAGTACTAGAATTTGGCTAGATATGATATTGAAAAAAGAATTAAATAAAGTTATTGATTGGAGTAAAATAAATAAAGAAGACTATTTACTTGCAATGGAAAGAAGTCCAGTTAGAGATACAGAAATAAAATTACTACTAAAGTCAGTATTAACAGATGATGTAAATAATAGAGATGTTTATATGAAAGGCATTGATGCTAGTTATTATTATGAAGGCTATAATACTTATCAACTAGAAGAATTAGAAAATAAAAACTAATATAATTAAAAATAAAATACAGAATCATTTATCTGTATTTTTTGATATGACTTTATACATTATTATTGAAATTATTGTTAATAAGAATACACCTGTCATTACTAAGTCTAAATTAAATACTTGTGAACCATATAATATTAAATAACCAATTCCTGCTTTAGAAGTTAAGAACTCTCCCATAATTACGCCGATTAAACACATTGATATATTTATCTTAAATGTATTTAGTATTGTCTTTTTATTTTCTTGTAATACTACATTTAATAATATATCTTTTTTAGATGCACCAAATGTTTTTAATAATTTTATTTTTAATTTATCTGTACTTACAAATCCATTATATATTGTTTGTATACTTACTATTAATGAGATAAGTATAGCCATTAATATAATACTTTTTATATTAGCACCTATCCATATTATTATAATAGGGCCAAGTGCTACTTTTGGAAGACTATTTAATATTGTAAGATATGGATCTAATACTTTTGCAATAAAACTATGATTATAAAGTATAATTGATATTAATAATGATAGTATACTTGTTATTACAAATGATATTAATGTTTCTTTTACAGTAACAAATATGTGAGTAAATAAATTATTTTGAATATATAAATTCTTAATAGTAATAAGTATTTTTTTAGGTGAGCTAGTTATAAATGTATTAATTATGTTTTTATTTGATAATATTTGCCATATAAGTATAAATAGTATGAATATTGATATTTGAGTCATAAGAATAATTATTTTATTTCTTTTAATCTTTTTTAAAAAGTCTTTTTGTTCTTTACTCATTATTATCAATTTCCTTCCATATTAGGTCATAATATTCTCTAAATAATGGGTCTTTTCTATTTTCAATTGGACCTTTTTTATCTTGTAAAGTAATTATATGTATATTTTTAATAACAGCAGGTCTATTTGAAAGAACTATTATTTTATCACATATAGAAATTGCTTCACTAATATCATGTGTTACGATTAATACTGTTTTTTGTTCTTCTTTTATTATATTGTAAACATCATTACTAACTTTTAATCTTGTTTGATAATCTAAAGCACCAAATGGCTCATCTAAAAGTAATATATCAGGATTACAAGCAAGAGTTCTAATAAGAGCTAGTCTTTGTTTCATACCACCAGATAGTTCATTTGGATATTTATCTTTAAAACTATAAAGTCCATATTTTATAAGTAAATTTATTGTAAAATCTTTTGTATTATCATTTAACTTTTTAGATATTTTAAGACCTAATATTGCATTATCATATATTGTTAACCATGGAAATAAGCATGCATCTTGAAGCATATATCCAATAGTAATATTATCTTTTATAGATATATTTCCAGAGTATTCAGTTTCAAGTGATGAAATAATATTTAATATTGAACTTTTACCACATCCGGATGGACCAATTATACCTATAAATTCATTTTTATATAAGTCAAAGGATATATTATCAAGTGCTTTAGTTTCACCATGTATTGAGTGATAAGTTTTACTTATATTATTTAGTGATAGTAATTTATTTGTTGAATTCATTTGTTATTAATATATTAGAATCTAGTTTATTATTTATAAATTTACCATAGTAAAGTATATCTATTAATTTGTCATAATCTTTACTATTAACATATGTATTATCATACCATGAGTCTGCATTTTTATATCTATCTATTAGTATTGCTAAATCTTTTAAACTTGTATCAGGAAATTGATTTATTATTGCTTTTGCGATAGTTTCACTGTCATTTTCTTTAGTGAATTTTATACCTTTATTAAGAGCATTATTAAATCTTTGTATCAAGTCTTTATTGTTATTTATAAATTCTTCACGAGCATAAAATGCTGTATATGGAACTATTCCTGATAAGTTACCAAGTGATGTAAGAGGGCAACCATATCCTTGCTTTTCTATATTTAAAGCATTTGGTTCAAATAGATTTACAAAGTCTCCTTGACCACTTATATAAGAACCTGTAAGAGCACTAAACTCTATACTTGTATCAATATTAATATCACTTTCATTAATACCATTTTCATGAAGAGCATATTTAAACATTAATAATGGCATACCACCATTTCTACCAGCAAGTATCTTTTTACCTTTTAAATCATTAAGTGTAAAATTGTCTTTTAGTTTACAGTCTCCAACTATAAATTGTCCATCTCTTTTAGTTAAAGATGCGAATGTAAGTAGTTTTTCTTTAGAATTATTATAAATGTAAACAGTTGCTTCAGGTCCAGAAAATCCAATATTAACATCTTTACTTAATACAGCTGTTCCAACTTTATCAGCACCAGGAGTAAGCACTACTTCAATATCAATATTCTCATCTTTAAAGTATCCATTTTCTATAGATACATACCATGGAGTATAAAATACAGAATGTGTTACTTCTGCAACAACTAACTTTTTATTTTTAGATTCTTTTTCTCTTATACCAATTATTACAGTTAAAACTATTATTGCGATTAATGAAAAGATAGTTAAAAATATTTTTTTCATATATCCTCACTTTCATATTTAATATATTCAAATATAATAAATTTGTTATTTATATATTGAATTTTTTTATTTATCATTATATAATTAGTTTGTATAATGTGAAGGTAAGGAGGATGTAATGAGGTGCTTAGCAAATGTTTTTTTAAAACAAAAAGCTAAATGCATTCTTAGAAATGTTGATATACTTGTTTCTAAAGAACTAAAACCTTATCCAAAAGATATAGAATGTTTTGAAATTTGTGTTGATAAGTTTTATGAATATTTTATATTTGGGAGAAGAGATATTACTAATACTTTAAATGAGTATGAAGATATTTTTAATAAGTATGATGTTGATAATATTGTAATAAAAAGAATGCTTTTACTTATATTTGAAAATGTTGTTGATTATTTAGATATTATCAATAATCCAGTGGAATTTGAATGGTATTATTTAGTTGCTAAAATGATGCTTTTATGTATTATGTTAGAAGAACTAACTAATTCGCTTACAGTTCCTAAGGTAGACTATTATACTGCGGTTAAATTATTAGAAAAAAAGAATAGCTATTTATTTGATGATGAATCTAAAAAACTATTTAATGATAATTATTTAAAGATAATTAAGAATATCACTAAAAGTGTTAGTTCTAGTAAGAAATGTTTAAACATGCTATCAAAAAGTCCATTAAAAGTATATTACGATTACATGGGTAATATAGATGGATATAATTTATTTATTTCTAAAGTTAATTTTGATAAAAAATACTTTGAAGGAATAGATGAATCTCATGCTTTTGATGCTTTTGTTAAATATGGATTTGCTCTTGATTTTAAGTATATTGAAGCAGAACATATATCTTTTGAAGTTATTAAAAATGTTTTTGATAATAAACCTAATACATTATATTTCGTAAAGCTTCCAAATGATTTCTTTAAGCTTAAAACTAATATTACTAAAATGTATAATATTGTAGAACCTAAAACAATACGTAATTTTGTATTCTTAGTTCCATATAAGGAATTTATGAATAGAGATGTTAAAGTAAAAGAACTAAAAAATTATGGATTTAAATTAGGTGTATATGATTTTAATACAGTTGAAAGTAAAAGTCTTAAATTAAAGAACGTAATTGATTATGTTTATTTTAAGCATAATAAGGTATCTAATTATAATAGTATTGTTGAATTTTCACACAATATAGGAGCAACAATAATAGAAAATGATGGTAATACTTATAAAGTGTACAAATAGGTGAATCATGAATAATAATGTAATAAAAGTTAAAGCAGAAAAAATATATAGAGGAAAACTTTTATCAAGAGTTATTAAGATGGGATTACTTATTTTATTACTATTTTTTTCATTATTATATTTAGTACTATATGTTGTTAATAGTAATGGATATTTTACTATTAAATTAGACAAGAATTTGAAAGCTGAAAGACATATACTTTTATCTTCTGACTCAGAATTTTCTGCTGAAACTGTGGAAATTAAAGTAAAAGGATTAGAGTATATGGATAATATTACTGAATCATGGATACCAATGGATGAAGTAATAAAAAAAGAGGGCGATAATAGTAGTGATAACTATATTGCTTATACATACTTTATAAAAAATGATGGAGAACAAAAAACTGATTATAAAAGTAAGATTGTTATCGAATCAGTTATAAAGAATGTAGATGATGCTGTTAGGGTTGTGGTATTTACTAATGGCGAAAAAAAAGTTTATGCTAAAAAGGCAAAAAATGGTAAAGAGGAGCCAAATACAATTGCGTTTTTATCAAATCATTTAATTATGGAACAAGAAAGAAATGGGTTAGAACCTGGACAAATAGACAGGTATACAATTCTTGTTTGGTTAGAAGGAAAAGACCCGGAATGCATCGATGACATTATTGGCGGAGAAATGAAAATGTCAATGGTAATCACTGAAAAAAGTGAATAATTTAGAGAAAGGAAATGTATATGGAAAATCAAAATGATAATTCTACAAATAATACTTTTCAACAAGCAGAAGTAGTTACTCCTGTTGAAAATAAAGTTGTAGAAGAAACTAAAAAAGAAAAAAAAGAAGAATCTAATGATGGTAGAAAAAAGATTCTTACAGCTTTCTTAATGTTAATAGTAACAGCTATTTCATTAACAACAGCATCATATGCATGGTTCACAGAAAATACAACTGTAACTGTTGATAGCATTGATGTTAATGTTAGTGCAGCAAATGGTATCCAAGTTTCTGTTGATGCTGTTAACTGGAAAGCTAATATTACTACTGCAGAAATAACTGGTTCTGCATATCAAGGTAATACTAATCAATTACCTAGTCAAATTGTACCAGTTTCAACAATCGGAGAAGTTGATACAACTACAGGATTTATGAAAATGTTTAAAGGAAGTATTGAAGCTGATGCTGGTACTGCTCATGGTTATAAAATAGTTGCTTCACGTTCAACTGAACAAGCAGGCACACTTGGAGACTTTATAGCATTTGACTTATTCCTACTTGCTACACAACCAACAACTGTATATTTAACAACAACTTCAGATGTTATTGCTAGTGGAGCTGACACTGGACTTAAGAATGCCGCTAGAGTTGCGTTCCTATATGAAGGTAGTGCTGCTACTGGTGCTAGTGCTGATGCTATCGCACTTAAAGGTGCTGCATCTCATGGAACTGGAAATACAAATATATTCTGGGAGCCAAATAACAATATACATAAACCAGGTGGAGTTGCTCAAGCACAAAACTATGGACAAACTAGTTTTACAACTAATACAGTAGTTCCAAATTATTTAGGTATTAAGGCTGATATTACTGCAGAAACAGCACTTGATTATCAATCTAATAGTGCTACATATTTTGATACTGTTACACCTGATATAACAACTCCAGAAGATAATAATGCTAATGGAGAATATAAAACACTATTTAATTTAGCTGCTGGTATTAATAAAGTAAGAATATATGGATGGGTAGAAGGACAAGATTACGACTGTGAAAACAACGCATCTGGTACTAATATCAAATTTAATATTCAAATATCTAAGAATGCTAATCCATAATAGAGAAAGAGGTGTAGAATGAAAGGGAAAAAAATATTTAAGGTTATTTTAGATGTGTTAGTGTGGATAATTATTATCCTTGCTGCTAGTGTTACTTTGATTACACTAACTTCTCGTGAAAAAGGAGTTTCTCAAGTATTTGGATATGTGCCATTAAATATTCAAACAGGATCAATGGAACCTACAATTATGACTGATGATTTAATCATCACAAAACAATATGATGGTAAGAGTGAACTTAAAGAGGGAGATGTTATCTCATTTAGAGCAACAGAACAAGATACTTATATCATTAAAACACACCGTATTAAGTCTGTTTTAACTGTTAATGGTATGACTTCATATGTTACTCAAGGTGATAATAATACCGGAGAAGATCCTCAACAAGTAGCTCCTGGTGATATTATTTCTGTATGGAATGGAACAAGAATTCCTAAATTAGGAGCTGTTCTTACATTCTTAAAGACTAAAGTTGGATTCTTTGTATGTATAATATTACCACTTGCAGCATTCTTTATATATCAATTATATAAATTTATAATGCTATTACTTGATTATAAAAAAGTTAAATGATTTGTTATATAAATTGACTACGAAAGTAGTCTTTTTTATTGTAGTAAAATATTGTATTTTTCTTGTAATTCTATATTCAAATATGATAAAATTAATATGAATATAGAATTAAGAATAGAGGTGAAGAGAATTGTCAACATATATGAGATTTTTATATGACTTTATGGAACAATTCTTTTCTGGAGTTATAAATATTTTTATGGGTGTTGTTAGAGGATTTGGAAAGATGTTTAACTTTAAAGCATACTTATCAATACTTAAAGAATATTCTTCAGAATTTTCAGTTGGTCAATGGATATTAGTAGGAGTAGCAGTACTTTTAGTATTCGCTTTTTTAGCAGGAATATGTTTCTTAATATATCTACTTATAAGAAAATATTTAAGATTTAGAAAAACACTTGTTGAACAAGAAAGTTTGCTTGAAGAAGTAGCTAAACTTGATAGAGATGTTATAAGACTTAATCAAGAAAAAGAAGAATTATATGCTTTAAAAGTTTCTCAAATAGGACTTACTCCACAAGTCAGTGGAAGTAATATAAAAATGGATATGCCAAAAGAAATTAAAGAAGAAAATGGTGAAGAAAGTGCTGAAGGTGAAAAAGCTGAAGAAGTTCCAACTGAAGCAGCTAATGGAAGCAGATTCTTTAAATTAACTCAAATAGATGAGGAGTATGCTAATAAGACACCTGAAAACTTTGGCAATACATTTACACTTGAAGAATTATGTGAAACATTTAGAAATTTTGCAGCATCAAGAATGAAACTATATTATAAAATTAAAATTATTAGATTATTTGTAGCAGCTCTTGGAGCAACAAGACTTGTAATTTTACAAGGTATCTCTGGTACAGGTAAAACATCACTACCATATGCGTGGGGTAAATTCATAAGTAGAGATGCAACTATCGCATCAGTACAACCATCATGGAGAGATAGAACTGAACTTTTTGGATACTTCAACGAATTTACTAAGAAGTTTAATGAAACAGAAGTTTTAAAAGCAATGTATGAAGCAAGCTATAATGATGAAATGTATTTAACAATACTAGATGAAATGAATATCGCTCGTGTTGAATACTACTTTGCGGAAATGCTATCAATATTAGAAATGCCTTCTCGTGATGAATGGGTAATTGACTTAGTACCTAATGTATGGCCAAACGATCCAAAACATTTACCTGATGGAAAACTTAAAATACCAGATAACATGTGGTACATTGGTACAATCAATAACGATGATTCAACATTCATGGTTACTGATAAAGTTTACGACCGTGCTATGCCAATAGACATAAATGATAAAGGTCAAGCATTTGATGCTCCTGATACACCTGGTATTAGAATTAACAGTAGTTACTTAGAAAGCTTATTTAATAAAGCAAAAGCAGAACATCCAGTATCACAAGATACATTAAATAAACTTGAAGACATGGATAATTATGTTATTGAACATTTTAGACTTGCCTTTGGTAATCGTATCGTTAAACATATCAAAGAATTCGTTCCAGTTTATGTAGCGTGCGGTGGTACTGAACTTGATGGATTTGATTATATTCTTTGTAAAAAAGTCTTAAGAAAATTTGAACAATTAAACTTATCATTCATTCGTGATGAAATAGATGGATATGTTAAATTTTTAGATAAGACATTTGGCAAAGAAAATATGAGTGAATGTAAAGAATATTTAGCAAGACTTAAGAAAGCAATGTAATAAGAAAGGATTTGTATGAATAAGAATGAATTATTAAATTTATTAGATGACACTGATAGTAAAGCTATAGAACAATTTTGTGGTTCGAATGATTCACATGTTGTTATTAATTCATCTTTTCAAAGTGTTGAATATGATTATTCATGGATAGATAAGATAGAAGAAACACTTGTATATCTAGATAATATCATTAGAAATCCTAAAAGATTTATCATGCAGGAAGAAGAAGTTGTTCCTGTTGAAAAAGCTAAAAAAATAAGTCAAGAAACAATTAAACATTTAGCTCAACATACAGATTTAATACAAGATGTAGACGAAGATGGTACTATTACACCAAGTAAAGTACTTAACGTACATAAAGAAGAAAGTTTTGATATTTATGAGAATAGATTTATAATTTCACTCTTAAATAATCTAAATTACTTCTTTACTTTAAGAAAACAAGTTACAGCAAGTGGCAGTTATGCTAAAAAGAAAAAAGTAATGACTTACACAGGTAAAACTAAACTTGGTAATGAAGAAGTAAATATAAGTTTAAATATGCAAACAAACTTCTCTGAAGATTTAGGCGGTGTTTCAAGCAGTGGTGAATCAGTCGAACAAAGAATTGCTAAAATAGAATTAGTAGTAGGAGATTTCTTAAAAACACCATTTGTAAAAGAATTAGCTAACGCAGCACCTGTTAAATCACCAATAAGAAAAACAAACACTATACTTAAGAATCCTAACTTTCAAAAAGCATTAGAATTATGGGAATTTATTGAACAATATGACGTTAAAGATAAAAAAGAAACAAATGACTCTAAAGAAAGTGTTGATGAAGAAAAAACTAAAAATAGAATGGATGGAGCATTCTTCTTAGATTATGTTATTCTAAATGAACTTGATAATAATAAAACATATAAAAAAGATCAAATAAATAGATATGCTCTTAAGAAATTAATGGAAGACTTTATCGCTAATAATAGAAATCATTCTATGAAAGAATTTAAGAAAATATTACAAGAAGAATTTAAACTCGCATTAGAAAAAGAAGAAAAAACAGATAAAGAAATTATTAAGAGATTTAAAAATTTATTAAAACATTATAGAAAAAATAAACAAGATGCATTTGCATATTTGAGGTAATAAGATGGATAAGGATATGAATAAGAAAATTAGTAGTACGATTATTAAAATGATAGCTATAATTGTTTCTATCTTTGTTTTTTCTTATGCATGGTTTGTTCATAATGAAGATACTCACATTAATGCAATTGAGATTGGAACCGCTAAAACTAACAATATTCAAGTTAGTGAGGATGGTGGTGATAATTGGGGTACTTCTCTTAGTATAGATGTTGGAGAAGGGTTTAGATTTGATAATGAAGTTACAAGTGATGGTATTAATTTTTATAAAGCTAATCTTAAAAATGATGATGGCTATCCTCTTCATTTTATAGATGCTACTGTTAATAAAGATTATTTAGATTTTGATTTATGGTTTAAAAATGATACAAGTGTTAAATTATTTTTAGACGATAATTCAAGAGTTTATCCAGAATGTGGTACTGATGAATCAGATTTGATATGGGATGAAGTTACTGGTAGTTTAGATTCTATAACAAGAGTTAGTGCCTATGGTAACTTTAGTAGAGATTTAATCGCAGGAGCAGTTAGAGTTGCATTTATAAAATATAATTATGATGAAGAAAATGATGAATATATTTTAGACAATACACCTAGTCTTGTATGGGCACCTAATCCTAATTATGAAATTATATCAAATGGAGAAGATTTACTTACAGCATCAATTACATCAACTAATAAACAAAGTTATAAATATTTAAAAGTAAATAGTGGAAGTAATTTTGTAGAAAGTGATATTCCTAATTTAATAGATACTATTCATGCTAAATATAGTAGTAAAATGGCTAATGGAGATACGCCACTTGTTAATATTGAAACTACAGATGGAGTAGAAAAAAAAGCTGGATTAAAAATAAGAGTATGGGTAGAAGGAAATGATAGAGATGCTAATGGTGCTTTAAAAGGTGGCATATTTAAATTCGATTTATCATTCATAGGATTACAAAAGAAAGATAACACTAATATTCCAAATGTAAGTAAAAATGGTAATTCAATAAGTGGTATCAATAATACCATGGAATATTCAATAGATAATGGAAATGAATGGATAAGATATAATGGTAGTGATGATTTATCATTTGAAAGTGGTACTCATGTATTAGTTAGATATAGTGAAACTAGTGATTACTTTGTATCTAATTATGTGGAACTAGATTTTTAAGAGGTGTATTATGAGTAATAAGTCATTTTTTAAAATTATATTGTTAATTGGATTTACAGTTATTCTTATAATAAGTTCTTATGCATGGTTTCAAGATAGATCTAATCCATCTATAAGTTTATCTAATATTCAAGTTTCGGCAGCAGAAGGTCTTGTTATTAAATTACAACCAGATAGTGCAGCAAGAAATACTGTTAGTTTAAATAGTGTTCTTGAAAATTTTAATGAATTTGAACTTAAACAAGTGTCAAGTGTTGATGCAGTTAATTTCTATACGATAGACTTTAACGAAGGTTTAACTTTAACTGATCCAGAATTTATAAAACTTCCTGAAGTAAATGGTAGTGTATCTCAAATGATTGAAAATGGTTATATTGATTTTACTTTCTATTTACAAACTGAAGATTATCCAAAACATGTATATGTACATAGAGATACATCTGTTACAGGTCCTGCTTATGATGCCCTTAGAATAGCACTTACTTATCCAACCACAGATAATACAACATCAACAATTATATTTGGAAAAACACCTGAAAATGGTATTACAGATGAATATACTACAAATGCAATTATAACAGCAGGTAAGTTTAAATTTGGTAACATACCTAGTAGTTTCTATACAACACAACTTGTTCGTAATTTTAGTTATAAAGATGGTGGAAGAAGTAATAACGATAGTGATACAATTGATACTAATAAAGTATTATTTACAATACCAGCTAATAGTAGAATGGCTATAAATTTGAAAATATGGTTAGAAGGCGGAGATATAGATTGCACCAATGCACTTGCATCAACATTTCTAAATGTATTATTTAAATTTGGTAGTGCTAATGAATTACTAGCAGCTCCAACATTAACAGGAAATTCTAACTATACAATAACTGGCCTTGATACTACAATGGAATGGGCCACAACAAATACAGCAACAACAGTATGGACACCTGTAACAAATAGTAATATGCAATTTACCGGTTATCAATCAGTATATGTTAGAATTAAAGAAGTAGTAGGTGTTTCACCAGAAAGTTATGCTACTCTTGTAACATTCCAGTGAGGTAGCATATGAAAAAGATATCAATATTATTAAGTATATTAGTTATAATCTTACTTACAGTAAGCGCATATGCATGGATGCAAACAGAACCATCACTAGGAGAAAATATAGAATATAATAGAAATTTTTATGTAACTGATAGTGATATACAAGTTAAACTATATGCACTTATTGATAATAAATATGTTTTACAAGGACAATATTCAGACGATGAATTATTAAATTTAGACTTAATGTATCCAGGTAAAACACAAAGATATAGATTTGAACTTACTAATATTAATCCAACACCAGCAAGAGTAAAGATAGTATTTACAGAAATAACTGGAAATATAAATTTACTTAAAAATTATTTAAAGATAGGTATTACTAATCCAATAATTGATAACTTTAAATTATCAGACAGATTAGAATATAATGAAGAGGATGATAGATACTTCTTTGATTTTGCAAATAGTGTTACTATCCCAGCAGAATCAACACTTAATTATTATTGGAATCTAGAAATAGACATAGATGCTCCAAATTCATTACAAAATACAAATTTAAAGATTAACAAAATTATGTTTATAAAACCATCATAATTTAGAAAGGATTCATATGAAAAAAGTAATAAAGAAAATATTAAACATACTCAAAATAATTATATTAATATTACTAATACTATTTGCACTATTCACAGTATATCAAAAAGTATTTCCTAATAATCCTAGTGCTTTTGGATTTAGAACTTATTCTATTATTACTAAAAGTATGGAACCAGTTCTAAAAAAAGGAGATGTAATACTCGTTCAAGAAAGAAATACAAGTTCATATAAAGTAGGAGATATAATTACATTTAAAGGAACGAGCGGAGACTTAAAAGGAAAGATAGTTACACATGAAATAGTTGGAATTAAACTAGAAAATGGAAAAAATATATTCTATACTAAAGGTATACAAAATATAAGTGAAGACCCAGCTGTTTATGAAGATGAAATATTAGGAAAATATATATATAAATTTAATTATTTTTTTGACCATATTTTTGTTTCTCTTTCATCATAAACTTTGATATAACATTTTCAATTTCTATAGCTCCCCTTGGATCTAAATTAGAAATATAAATATTTTCCTTAACAGTATCAATCTCTATATCGCTCCATAATAAATTTTTCTTGATTTTTAAATCATTGTATAAATCAGGAGTAATTGTCGTAAAATAATATCCCCAAAATAATCTTTTTTGACCAATTAAAATTCTTTGATTTGTTAAAGCCACCACACAACTATTGATAATAATAAAAGAACTAACATTATCTTGACCACAAAAAGCATACGTCACTTCTTCATCTTCATTCAAATGAAGATCTATTACATGTGCGTGTTTTTTAGTTCTAAACGCAATAGTTTTTGGATATTTCTTTTTAAATTCATATACAAATTTATAAGTACGTTTTTTCATTTTTACCACCTTCCATCATTTTACATTATTTTAATTTTAAATACAATATTTAATACAATAAATGATATTAAATACTATTTAAATTTTTAATCAAAGCGAACTAATTATATTTTTAATTATCATATTTATTGACTCAATAACATAATTATAATTATTTGTATTAATTTCATTTATAATCTCATTTGTATCAATATTTATTCTCTTTAATACTTCTTCATTTAATTTTGCATTATCATATACAAGTATTATAGAATTCATATCTTCAATAAAATTTGTAGCAATAGTACCATTTAACATTAACTTATTTTTTTCATTAATCTTGCTAACAAACAAAATAGTAGACTTTTTAATTTCATCTGTTGATAATTTGTTTTTTACATGTTCTTGTACAATTTCTTCATACTTTCTCAACATATATCTATACTTACTTATCACTTCAAAATTAATATCAATCATATTATTTGATAAATTTTCTTCTAGTTTTTTTGACACAATATTATTATTAACCACTATTTTATATTTTTGAAAAATATGCATAATTCTAGTAGATAACCTTTTTTGAAAACCAATTACAAGAAAATTATTTTCTCTAATAATATCATCTGATTTTTCATTTACTTCTCTTATTATACTTTTCATATTAATAATTTTACCATTTATTTATTAATTTGATAATTTATTTAAATATATTTACTATTTTTTTACATTTTTTATAGTAATTTGTAGTGTTTTTCATTTTTATCGCAAATATATTATTAGGAGGATAAAATATTATGAAAGAAAAATATGAATACATTAAATCAAAATTCGATACAATTGAATCATTAGGATTTATTAAATGCAATTATCATGACAAAGGAGGGCCAGGAAGAATGCTTGAGAAATTATTGGTAAACAAAAAACCAGATAATTCAAAAAAACCAGATTATGAAGGTATAGAAATTAAAACATGCTGCGACAATAGTAAATATAAAATGACATTATTTAGCCTAATTCCAAATGTAAATAATCTTAATTTTGAAAATACAATGAAATATTTTATGAGTTTTTATTATTTAAGTAAAAAGAAAAAAACAAAAACAAATAGCAAATCAATGCCCCATTTCTATTTATCAATAAAAGGTACAAATAACTTTTACTTAAATGGAATTTTTAAATTTAACCTAGTGTTTAATGATACTGAAAAAAAATTATATCTTGACTGGGAAAATATTTCTACAAAAGATAAACACCATTGCATATATTGGAATTATAATGAAATAACATCTGCTTTTGTATCAAAACTAAATTATTTAGTACTAATTAAATATGATAAATTTTATAGTTGTGGATATTTTTATTGTAAATATAAATCAATTAATTTTTTTCAGCAAATAAATGAAGATGCGATTATTAAACTATTAAAAGAAGGAAAAATAGTCATCTCATTTAATATAAGTTCAAAGCAAGATGAAAATAACAATCTTGTTCCATATTACCATGGAATAAGATTTGAAATTAATTCAAATGAAATATCTCAACTATACAAAAATATTAATTAATTCATGTAGTAAAAATTAGAATGCATACAAATAATGCTTCTAGATAATCTAGCGGGAACTGATTTTATAAAAATCTAGATAAAATAAGGAGAAACTCTTATTTTTTTTACTATAAAAATTTATCAGTCATTTTTTATGACTAATAACGCTTATTTTTTGTATTTTTATCATTTTTAGTAATTCCACTCACTTTTCTATTTGAAATATACATTATCTTAATTTGAAAAGTTTAAAGTTTCCATACTCATATACTATTCTTTTTATTACTTTTATTATTTAATACTTACGTGTAAATGTCTTTTAAATGAATTAACTTTATAAGCTTTAATTATTATTGTTAATTAAATCGTTATTTTTTCAATTCTTATAATAAATATTATCATAAAAAAGAGAGATAACATTTTCATGATATCTCCCCACTAGATTATCTAGACATAAATAAAAAAGTTTCACATTCAGATATAAACTAGATGTAAAACTAGATGTCAAAATAAAAAAGTCCCTAAAATAGGGGCTTTATAACCCAATGGTCGGGAAGACAGGATTTGAACCTGCAACCCCTTGGTCCCAAACCAAATGCTCTACCAAGTTGAGCCACTTCCCGATATAATGGTGCGCCCAATAGGAGTCGAACCCATAACCTTTTGATCCGTAGTCAAATGCTCTATCCAATTGAGCTATGAGCGCGTTTAAAATCCCGTCGGAATCGCTTTACAACAAGTTTATTACATTTGTAATCTGTTTTAACAAAATGGTGGCTTCAGTTGGAATCGAACCAACGACACCAAGATTTTCAGTCTTGTGCTCTGCCAACTGAGCTATGAAGCCAAATGGCGGTTCCGACGGGACTTGAACCCGCGATCCCTCGCGTGACAGGCGAGTGTGATAACCACTACACCACGGAACCAATGGTTGCGGGAACTGGATTTGAACCAGTGACCTTTGGGTTATGAGCCCAACGAGCTACCGAACTGCTCTATCCCGCGATAATATAATCTTTCATCGCATAAATCATGCGAAATATTAAGTGGCGGAGGAAAAGGGATTCGAACCCCTGCGCCACTTTCGCGACCTCCTGGTTTTCAAGACCAGTCCCTTCAACCGCTTGGGTATTACTCCAACTAAAATATAATAACATATTTAAAAATGCATTTTCAAATTTCTTTGTTTTATGAAATTTACTAACTTTATAAAGTTAAATTAAGTTTTTTAATTTATAAGAAATATAAAAATAAGAAACAATTCTTGTAAAAATGGTTGGAAATGAAGTATAATAACAATCTGTAGAACTATATTAATTTTGGAGGCATAAATGACTGCAACAGAAATTATATTACTGATAATATCAGTTTTGTTAATAATAATTACCTTGCTCCAAGGTGGCAAATCAGAAGGTGCATCTGGTGCTATTACTGGTGGTAGCCAGATGAATATTTTCGCCCGTACTAAGGAAAGAGGAATTGATAAAATATTGTCCTATATTACTATGGGGTTAGCAATTGTCTTTTTCTTAGTTGCTATCTTAGCTAGTTATTTATAAAATAATGGGGCGAAGCCCCTTTTTTTCGCACAAATGAGGTGATTTATGGAAAGCAAAAAAATAATTAATGCACTGAAAGATAATCATTTGGATTTTGTTTCTTTAGTAAAAAAAGTTCAAGAGCCAAGTGATGAAGTTGAAAAGAAACTTCATGAATTAGAAAACCAAGGAGTAGTCTTATTTAATGGCAAGGAATATGCTTTATTAAAAGATTATGATCTATTTTTAGGTACAATTGTTTTACGAAAAAAGAATTTTGCTTTTGTTAGAATTCCTCATCTTGAAAAAGATTATCGCTTGCCATTAA
>ENA-OPLO01000247-OPLO01000247.1-human-gut-metagenome-genome-assembly--contig:-NODE-247-length-19366-cov-2.037181_pt1 | contig 19366 bp, 16 predicted proteins | sample MGYA00241818_ERZ501721 | MGnify/ENA primary metagenome ERZ501721 (study PRJEB25962, sample SAMEA2042096) | human gut metagenome | biome: human gut; feature: human-associated habitat; material: faeces... | reverse complement strand
CCTGTGGCAGGGGTCGTTGTTCCCGGGGTTGCTGACGGTGCTCCGGAGGCCGGAGCCGTTGTTCCCGGCGTCGCTGACGGTGCTCCGGAGGCCGGGGTCGTTGTTCCCGGGGTTTCTGACGGTGCTCCGGAGGCTGGAGCCGTTGTTCCCGGCGTCGTTGCCGGTGCTCCGGAGGCCGGGATTGATGTACCCGGAACCGATGTAGCCGGCACTACTGTCGGTTTTACCGTAGGCTGTGGCTTCTCCACTTTAGGTAATACCGTGCTTTCTTTCGTAATCTCCTTCGTTCCCTGCGCATCTCCAAACAGTTTTCCACAGTCTTTACAGAGATAATATTCTTTATTGCCTTCTTTGGATTCCGTCGCCGCAACAGCATCTACTTTTACCAGATCATGACCGCACGCCGCACGCTGAACCTGCACCTTCGCCATAATATTTTCATAACTTTGTGCATCCTCACCGGTATAAACGACATCTATTGTCACACTTTCCTTTTCCGGAATATCCATGCCTATGCTATCTTCGGAAATTTCCCAGCCATTTTCCAGTTTCAACATATCCTGTGTTACCTTCTTCTGCGTAAATGGAACCGAGGCACTTGCTTCCGGCACATTGTCCGGCTGTGCTGCTTTCGCAATCGTATACTCTTTCTCCGCCTTGACATCTCCCTGTGCGAGCACTGCAGTAATAGTACCCACCGAAGTGATATCCGTCGTAGGTTTTCCGTCACGCAAATACTGAATATCGGCCGGTTCAATCCCAAGTGCTGTCCACGCATCCTCATAGTCCACATCCGCACTGTGCTCCTTCTTGTCATAAACTGCGGAAGCCACTTTCAAAACTGCGCTTGCCTGATGATCTTCTGCCCATTTACAGGTTGCAGTCAATGTATCCTCTTTTGCTGTATAGGTAAATGTATGTGTTTCTTTGGTATCTTTTTCATTGGTGTATGCTTTGGTACAGTTTACATAACCATCATACACTGTGTTTCCTTCTTCCTTCACCAACGTTGGATAGTCATCTCCCGTTTCTTCCGAGAGCTTCTGATACCAGACTTGCGTTCCATCCGAAATCTTATCATTTAAAAGATAACAGATTTCTCCGGATTTGAAAATTTCTGCCGTTCTACCGATACCGGCACGAAGCTCTGTATCTTCTGTCTCCACATTTTCTGTCGCATCATAGTAACAATTTGTAATCGTTCCATAGTTTCCGGCGATTGGGAAAAGAATCTTGCTTTCATCCGGTTTTGTAGAAAATTTTTTAAATATTGACGTATCAAATTCATTCTTAACCGCCAGACAGTTACGGATCTCTCCCAGGTTCACACCGGCTACCGTACCCATCGGATCATAACCACTCTCGTAAATACCACTAGTAGAAACACAATTTAGCGTAATCTTACTTCCTGCTACCTTACAATTCTCGATCAGGCCACGGTTAATCCCGCAGATTACACCCGCCGAGCCTCTGCCGTAATATTTTTCAATTTCATCCTCCGAACCCGGCAGCCAAATATCTTCGATACAGAGATTCCGGATCGTCCCCTTCAATGTACGACAGATGGCACCGGTAGCATTTTGTTCTCCCTTCATTTTTTTGATGGAATATCCGTTTCCGTCAAAGATTCCTGCGTAATCACCAATATAAATGGTTAACCTTTCGCCATTCATATCAATATCCGCCTCCAGTCTGGCATTGATATGATCATCGACAGCCGCCATCTTGAAAAAGCGGATCAGCTCTTCTTTGTCGGATATTTTCACATAGTCTGTGCCATGATCTGTAACGACATCCAGACTTTCCAGGGTCATATCCCGTGTCACACGGCTTCCCCCATAATAGCAGCTGCCATAATCATAATAATACTTGGAACTACCATCATAAGATTCCGGTGGATTCAAATACATTTTACCTGCCGGCAGAGTACTCATCTTCTCCGGAACTCCATCAATTGTCACATTATACTCCCTGACATATGACTTCATTGTAACTGTCATGTCTGATGTGATCTCGGTTTTTTCATTAAATTCCGTGCCATCCTTCGTCTGATATGTGTAAGTATATTGGGTATCATTAAATAATTTGCCAAATGCGGTATTTTTTTCCACTTTTACCGTACAATATGGGCTTTCACTTCCGTCAAGAACAAATTGAACCGTACACAACTCTGCATCGGATTGTCGTTCCAGCTTCGATGTTTCTTCATACCATTTATAAAGATAGGATTTACCGTCAATCTCAATGACATTACTGCCCTTTCGCAGATAAGCCTCTAATGTTCCGGTTTCCGATGTTTCCAATGTACTTGACGGATACCCGTTAACCGCAGTAACTTTCCGACTCGCCGGCAGATCTGAAACCGTCAATTTTTGTAACGAATAGCCATTCCTATCCTCAAACGACGCTCCTGATGCACTACCAAGCAATCGTGCCGCACCCATCTTTAATGTCACTCTACTCCACGTTGTGGTATTTATATCTCCACCCAGAAACTGATAATCACCATAATAAACCAGGTTAGACATATAACAATTGATCGCGCCTCCCAGCATATGCCATTGTTCCAAATAATTTATGTTTGCGCCCCATGCCGTTAGCGTTCCCGACTCCATCGTAAAGCTTCCACCGACACTAGAATATTCGTCAGAACCGCCTCCATGAAGCAAATAACCTGCATTATTTATCTCCAAAGAAGAACCCGGTGTGCCGGCATCTTCACGGACAGTCAGCTGACCATACAGTTTAAAAATAACGGAGGTATTAACTTTTCCATTTCCTTTATCTAACACCGGTATGGTAATGGTATTTTTCCCTTTAAGATACAGGTTCGCTGCCCCCATAATCTCCATAAATGGGAACAATTGGTCTCTCTCATCATCGCTGGCACAACCTTTGATATCAAGATCATACAGATCATCATTTTGAATATTTACGTTGTCTAAGATCACATTTGCCTTCACTCCATCCGCCACCGTAATATGTACATCCATATAAGTGCCATTGATCTCATTGCTCCCTGTGATCGTGTAAGTACCGTCTTCCGTGATATTAATCTCGATGATCGTTACTTCATGTTTCGTGCCGCCATAATCCGCAATGGTCTTCTCGGTAAGTAATTCCGTATCTTGAAGATTATAGGTAACATTTTTTTCTGCCTGAACGCTTACCTCCTGTGCATATGCGTGGGTTACCGGAAATACCGGGACTCCCGTCAGTACCGTTGCTGAAAGAGTACCAATACATACCGCTTTCGTCCATTGTTGCTTTAAATTTTTCCGGATTCTTTTAATCTGGGACTGATTGTTGTTAAAATAAAATTTTTTATGCATACTTTCTCTCCATTTCCTTTCGATATTTCCAATATTGGTCTCCGAAAACTTTTGTTTCGCTGTTCCATGGTTTTTCCGCACTTGTATAATGAATAATACAGGGATTTTCACGATAAAGCTCCGCAAAAAGTTTTCTGTTGTTTACATTTTCCTTTGCCAACTGCTCCGGGATATAGGTCATGTAATTCCACCGGCAGTCCACATTTTTCACTCTGCCATCGAACACAATATTTAAGACATCCTGGTCATTGTAGTAATAATTATGACGATGAAGAATTTCAAATACCTGTTTCTGAGTAATCCTTTGTCGCACTTTTTTCAGATCCATGACAAGAACACCTGCATTAAAATAATTTTCCGGCGTTTTCATGCCAAGAGCATCTGTTCGGTAATTGTCTACATTATAGGGAAAACGATCCATGAAAATGGGCTTTTTAATCTTTGATAAAAGACGAAAATCCTCCGACCTGACAGCCGCTGCTTCGCAGTCTCCGAGCTCCACATCATATAATCCGCTGATATCTCCTTCCACGATGAGATCGCAGTCAAGATACATTATCCGGTCATACTTTGTGAACATTTCACCAAATAGAAACAAACGATAATTGGTCTCGACCGAATAATAGGCCCCCACATCGTATGCTACCTGCTTTTCATATTGTTCCATCGAAATAAAACGGATAAAAACATTTCCTTCTTTTTCCATTTCGAGAATTCTTTTCTGACTCTCCTCACTGATATCCTTATGCAAAATAAGAACATCATACAACCGCTTTGTATCTCTGTTTTTCAACACAGAATAAAGAGCAGCTGCCAGATGTCTGGCATATTTTTCATTGGCTGCAAAACAAAGATTCACAGGGATACATGCCGGTTGAATCGCTTCCATACCTATTCTCCTCCTTTTTTATTTTTAGTGCTTACTTTAATGTTACCATAACTCCTATTTCACCACAATAGTTCCTGTAGCAACGACAGGAAATTTTGCAAAAATTAACAGAACGAAGCCTGTAACTGTTCCTAGCAGCAAATTCGTGAAGTGCCGGCTCTACGATATACTCATAAACACCGTCTACATCACCATCCTCCAACTGCGAGAAATTAGCAAATACAAATGCATACCAGAAACGAAAGAAATTATCTGTCAGCCTGTATGTTCCTCTATTGCCATTTGCCCGTTCCTTTCCTTTCGCATCAACCGAGAATTCCCGTTGGACAATCCCAAGTTCGATCAAATTTTTCAGATATACACTTGTTTTGGAAGTGTCCTCCATTAACGACTTCTGACTGATACTGTTTAAGGTTGTATTGCCAAGTGCTACCACTTCAATAACGGAATTATAAACCGAAGTTTCCCGAAGCTCCTGATGCAGCAGAAAATCAACCTCACTGTATAAAATACATCCCTTTGTTAAAATATTCCTCTTAATATTCTCCGCAACCGACAGCTTCTGATCCCATTGTTTTAAATAATGCGGAATACCTCCAAGAACGGAATACGAAATCACTTTATCCCGTCCAGAATAATCAGGAAAGAAAGACATGCGGTTTTCCTTTACAGAATTCTCTGAGCGTTTCCGTCTTGCCAACACGCCGCCTTCCATATAAAACAACAAGCTGTCCACCCTCTGCTTCATATTTATCATTTAAAAAATCAAGCTCTGCTTCTCTGCCAATAAACATAAACTACACCTCCCGGAATGCTATATCAGATATTACCAAATCACGATTTAGTAAATCATGATTTGGTAATATTCCACCCAAGATTACATAAAAAAACAAGAGGCGTAACAAAATTCTACGATGCAAAATAGGAAAAACTCAACAACCCCCTTCGTATTACAATGAAAACACATTGTATATAGGTTTATCGGCCGGAATTCGCAATATATCCTAACAGTGATATAAGTATACTTTAAGTTGACATATTGAATATCAAAATGATATCATAGAACCTGATACAATGTAGTCATTCACCATACTGATGCAGGGAAACATCCCCGCATCCACTGGGGACAAAATGCCTTTTGCCCCATATCACCAAAATACAAGGAGGATAACAATGAAGAAAACGAAAAAACAACTCATTTCCGGTCTTGCAGTCCTGGGACTCCTGACCACCACGATCCTGTCGCCGGTTCAGACCGGTCGGGCTCAAGCCGCCGCCAAGATCAAGGTCAATAAGACCAAAATAACCGTATCCATCGGAAAAACCGTTACGGTAAAAGCCAAAAACATCAAAAACAACAAATTAAAAGTGAAAATCTCTAACAAAAAAATAGCAAATGTCAAAGCAGTAAAGAAAAACATCCGCATCACCGGCAAAAAAGCCGGAGCTGCAAAAATCACAGTTTCTGCAAAAGGCATGAAAAAATGTGTCATCAAGGTAACTGTTAAACCGGCTGCCAACGTAACATCCCCTGTACCGGCTGCAACCGCTTCCGCTGCGCCAAAGGCATCCAATGCCCCTGTCTCTTCTGCAAGTGCTGCACCAAATCCATCCGGCACAACAGCCGCAGTTCCAAGCAAGGCTCCGGACAGCAAGCCGACAGACGATGTAGATGAGCCAAAATCCTGGGATGAATATCTGAAAGCCGGTCTGATCACGGTCGAGAATGGTATCCTTACCTCCTGTAGCGATACCATATCCGGAGAGCTTGTTATTCCGGAAGGCATAACCGAAATAAACGACAATGCGTTTAGAGGCTGCTCGAAATTGACAAGCATCTCCCTGCCGGATGGTTTAGAATCTATTGAGGGCGATACATTCAAAAACTGCAGCAGCCTGACTAACATCGTCATTCCAAAGACAGTATCTTTTATCTCCTCCGTTGCTTTCGAAGGAACTCCTTGGTTAAATAATCGTATGCAGACAGAGGATTTCGTGATCATTAATGATATCTTATATCGTCATGGAGCAAAAACAAGTGGAGATATCGTAATCCCAGATGGTGTCACCATCATTGGAATAGACGCATTTGCCTCTTGTAAAGATCTAACCAGCGTCTCCATTCCTGATGGGGTTACAACCATCGATTGGGGAGCATTTGAGGGATGCAATAATTTGAGCAGCGTTACTATTCCTGAAAGTGTTACGTCCATTGATTATTATGCTTTTGAAGGGTGTAGCAGTTTAACCAGTATTAAGCTTCCGAGCGGTATAAGCAGTATTGAGGGAGGCACATTTAAAAGTTGCAGCAGCTTGACAGCCATTGATATTCCGGATAATGTAACCCGTATTGGTTACAGTGCTTTCGAGGACTGCAGTAACTTGGAAACAATCAATATTCCTTCCGGTGTCACGGAGATTGTAAAAAATGCATTCAATGGCACGCCATATTTAACGAATCAACTGCAAAGCAACGACTTTTTTATAATAAATGGCATTCTATTGGATATCAGTGAAAATGTCAGTGGCGATGTTACGATCCCCGACAATGTAACCAAAATAGGGGACGAGGTTTTTAAAGAATCTACTTGGGAGGATAGTGATCATAAATTAACCTCCATCACACTTCCGGATACCATAACCGAAATCGGTAGTTGGGCTTTCGGAGACTGTGCTAATCTGGCATCCATTAATATTCCGGACAAAGTGACAACAATTGGATCCTGTGCTTTTGCCGGCTGCAGCTCATTAACATCGATCACTCTGCCTGATGGCATTGAAAAAATCAGTTTCGACTGCTTTAACAGATGTAGTGGATTGACCTCCATTACCATTCCCACCAGTGTAACATACATTGATTACAACGCTTTTGCTGACTGCTCTAAGCTGACCACGCTCAGCATTCCAAACAGTGTAACCACCATTGAAGGAGGTGCTTTTAGAAATGTTCCTCTGGTCATCTACGACGGCACCGCCACAAACTATTCTGAGTGGGATGCAGAAAAAGTGGTAAAAAGTGACGGAACGGTTCTTTACCCTTGGTAAAGTGATGATAACATTGACTATGATGATTGATTATTGATCAAACGAATCATTTGGTCTTATCATTAAGTGAGTAATCGAAGGGCTGTTGAACTATTTATTTAGTTCGACAGCCCTTTTCATTTATCCGATCAAAATCTTTTTCCCTTCAAACGCAAATCCATAATGCCGGATCCTATCCGCCGGGATTCCACGAACTAACAGTTCAGCATCATAATTTCTCTCGTCAATCTGAGCCAAAGCGGACTGAACGGTATCTTGCAAAGAAGTTTCTTCCTCCGGTTCATGTACTTTAAACTCAATAATGATTGCATTATGATTCTTATTCAATGGGGTCAGCATTACATCATATCGTCCATATCCACTTTCCCGATTAGAACGTATTTCATATTGATCCCTTAATTCTGCCAAAAGCCCTAAAACAAATCCGTGATAAAATCTCTCCGGCTGATTTTTCTCAGATGGTTTCTTTCCGGCATCAAAGCTGCTGAAGGTAGCAAGTGCCACATCATTCATGTAAATATTCATTTCCTTTAAGCTGCCTTTTAACAATGCCTTAACAAAATCATTATAGTTCGCATCGGAGTTCTGAAACCACCCCCGAAACATGTTCATAAACATACTCAATGTCTCAATATTTGTAATCTTCAATGTGTACCACGGTTCTCTTGTAATTCCGCGGTAATCGACCTCTTCCACCTTCAGGTAGCCACTGGCAAGCAAAAGACTCCAGATTGCATTTTCATTTTGATCAAGCTGGTTATATACGATCTGCTCATCAAAATTCACAACAATCGTCTTTCCCTGCAGCAGATCCTCCATCTTCTCTTTCACGTCTGCAGATGACATCCGGATCAACCGGTTCACAAGTCCATTGGAACTGGTCGATGCCCAATATGGATATAACTTCCCTTCCTCCAGATAATTAGTAATTGACCACGGATTATAAATATCTCTTTTCTCTCCGAAAGTAAAACCATCATACCATTTTTTTACTTTCTCTTTCCTGTCCCCCATTCCATAATCATCTAATGCAGAAAAAACTTCCTCCTCTGTAAAACCGAAACAATCCGCATACAGATCTGACGTTGTTGTCACCACCCGGAGATTGTTCAAATCTGAAAAGATACTCTCTTTCGACACCCTCGTAATTCCGGTCATGATTGCACGTTCCAGAAAAGGATTTGTCTTAAATGCAGCATTAAATAAACTTCTGATCAATGATGTAAATTCATCCCAATAGCCTTGAACATATGCCTCCTGCATTGGCGTATCATACTCATCCAAAAGAACAATCACATTCTTACCGTAATATCTGCTCATATATTCGCATAGGACACTGATAGAGGTGGCCAATCTTGCATCTGACATTTCCACAGATATCTCCCGATATTCCCTCTTCTCTTCCTCGCTGAGGCAATCAGACTCTGCCAGATACCCATTTCTCCGATAAAGCCGGACGATCTCCTGCTTGATCTGCGTTTTTGCATCCTCCGGATTTCCTGCTTTCACGGAAGCGAAGCTTAGAAAGATCACCGGATACGTTCCCTGCAGATTTCGGTATTTCTCCTCCTCCCAGATGGAAAGACCTTCAAACAAATCTGCCCTGTTTGCATACTTATTCGAAAAGAAACATTCCAACATACTCATATTCAACGTCTTGCCAAAACGTCGGGGACGAGCGATCAGGGTAATGTCATCCCCCTTCTCCCACCATTCTTTGATCAAATTGGTCTTATCTACGAAAAAATAATCCTGTTCTCTTAAAGCCGAAAAGCTCTGCTTTCCAATGCTTATCACCTTTGCCATACGCTCACCTGCTTTCCCGGATGCTGCACTCTCCGCCTTTGCGTGTTGCTATTCACGACCGCCAGAACCCACAGAAAACTGCTGTGAATAGTAACCTTTGCGTATATTATAACAATATCCTCCCCTTGACACAAGGCATTCCACAGTGTCATTTATAGGATTTTCTCCAAAAAGTCATCCCCTTTTTCATTCATATAGCCATATACACTAAGTCCCATATTTAGTACAGTATCCTCCGCCCTCTTTCTTCTCTCCTGTGTTTCCAGCAATCTGCTTTCTGCCTCCTCCACATATGCAAGCAATTCATTTTCTGCCTCGTTGATCTCCCCCCGGTCAATCTGCTGCAGAAGCCTCTGATAAAAATCCTCCTGTGCCGCATTTTCCACAAACCTCGGCTGCTTATATTTATCATTCCACGCTCCTGACAGCAGTATTCCGACTAATCGCAGGGTTCCGGCAATGCTGTTTTTTAACCCGTTATTTTCAAATTCCACACTACTCTCCATTCCGCCCTTCACAAAAACCGGCATAATCAATTTTTCCATTGTCACAGTAATGAAATTCTCGAACCTTCCGAACCTGACACTGTCCTTTCGTTATCCCAAGCTGCCGCAGATATCCCTCCAGTTCCACTCGATCAAGGTTTCCAAAATCCTCTGTACGTATAAACAGTGTCAACTGCTCATTGGAAACCTTTGCAATACACACCACCGGTACCTTCCATCTGTTTTCTATGCTTCTTTCCAACTCGTCTAAACTGATCCGCACGCCATTACATTTTATAAATCTCTTTTTCCTGCCGGTAATATAAAGATATCCATCTTCGTCAAGTCTCCCTACATCCCCCGTGTCCAAAAACCCGGCACTCTGTCTCCATATAGCTGCATTTCCCGACAGATCTGCCCTTTCCATCACATACCCCAGACACACATTCGCTCCACGGTAGTAAATATCTCCGGCTCCTGTATGATCTCCGTTTTTTATCTGAAAGACCCCACCCGGAACAGCTCTTCCCACACTATCCAGCTTATCCGGATGCTGATCCAAAAAGAATGTACTCATCCTTGCTGTCGCCTCCGTCTGCCCATACATCACTGCCAGATGTGTCGTAATACCCTGATGCCTCCTATCATAGATCCACTCCAGCAGCTTCTGTTTCATATCCCGGCTCATGGCTCCTCCTGCCTGCGTCAAAAGTCTCAGTTTCTTCCATGGTCTGGATAATATCCTTAACCAGTCTAAGATTTCATAAGTATAAGGAACACCGCAGAAGGACGTCACGCCACAGGCCTCCAAAAAGTCCCAGTATCCCCTCTGAAACATACTTCCTGCGGGAAGCAGAAGACTCCCGCCTGCCAGCAGATGGCTGTTTACCACCGACAGTCCATACACATAGGATACCGGGAGCAGCACGCCTGCGCTGTCATTTTCATCAATTTCCAGCGATTTAATAATTGCCTCCGCATCCCTCACTTTCTTTCGATTCATAAATATCTCATCCGGCATAAATTGTCTGATCAACGCCCCGATATCTGAAACCTTCTTATCTCCCACCAACAGCACTGTATTTCTCTTCGTCATATGATAACAGTACAGAGCGATGGTCTCCAATGAATTGTCACTGACCAACAGGATCAGTTTTTTCTGCGAAGTCGTCTCCGGGTATATCCTGTTTATATGCTCTGCTTCTCTGCGTATCACAGTTTTATCAATTACTGATCCTGTCATTTAAGCACTCCAATATGTATTATAACGGCACCACCCTGCATTTCACACAATCACGATACTTCGACACCATTTTTGCCGGAACATGCAGTGTCACCTTCTTCGCCGACAAATTCGCCCGGTAAAGCGACTTTTGGTGAAGCTTGTCATTGTAAATATAGATGTCAATTTTTTGATTTTTCTTTAACGCTTCCTGTTCCAAACCGACAACGGTATAGTAACTATCCTCTGTATCAACACTTTTCCCCCAGATTATTTTTTCTTTTGAGGTGATTCTGATCTCCTTTAGTTTTTTATCACCGCTAAAGCAACCCTCCGGAATCGTACGGATTCCTTTTCCCAAAACAATCTTCTCCGCCTTATTGTACGCCAGTGCCGAATAACTCAGTGTCTTTATATTTTCCAGTCGGATTGTTTTCGCTCTGCTGTTTCGGAAAGCACTGTCCAGAACCTTTTCCACCTTATCCCCCCGTAAAGTGATCGTTCCTCCTTTTCTTCCTGCATCGACCAGACATTTTTGATAAATTGTCATACCATTTTTTTGTGTATTTTCTTTCCACCATGATGTTTTACGCAATCCGTCTACATTATTCAAATTGGAAAACTTGTCAAACGTAAAGGTGTTTAAATTTTTGCACCCGCGAAACGCATCCTCCATAATAGCAGTCACATTCTTTGGAATATTTAAAGACTTGATCGTAGTGCAATCTGCCAGATCATCGTTGCTGAGCCACTGCACATCCCTTGGCAGCTCGTAATGTTCCAGACCTGTACAGCCCTTTATTGATTTGGGGTCACCGCTGGGCATTGCCGACCAGATAATGTCATTCCTGCAGCTGTATCTTGCTCTTATCCGAAGGCTTTTTAACTCGTAATGCCCTTCAAAACAATAACGATTCACCACCGGGATGCCATTCAATTTTTCGGGAACTGTAACATCTGTATATTTTGCATTTCCTTCCGAATCAAATTCCTGTTTAAAGGCAATAAGCTGATACACGTCATCCAAATATTTAAAGCCGTATTTCTCCGGATGATCCCAGATATCCACGGCAATTGTTTTATCATAGCAAAGACCGTCTTTTTCCACATCAACCCATCTTTGCTCATCTGGTGACAGTGTCCAGAATGGTCCCGGATTTTTCTTTGCCGCACCAACTTTCTTAGCATCCGTCTCAACCGTCGTATTGTCTGCTCCCGTATAACCTCTGTCCATAATCACAAACACTGTAATGATTGCCAAAATTGCTGTCAGAAATATTGTTTTACCATGTCTTCTCATAGTGTTACCTCCCTAACATACAAAATAACTATACTGTAAAAAGTCGTCTTCATTTCCGAATATATACTTTGAAGGTTCTCGATGATTCCTATTTACACGATACACGTCTGTACTGATTGCCTCCAATCCATCATTTACACAACCATTACTCTCTCCATAAGCTTTAAGATTATTTAGTTTCATATCATACGACACCCCATAAATAGATCTCGCAGAAAAAGCCTGATCACTTCCATACATACTTAAGAGGTTACCTACGCTTGTACGAGTCACCATATAACGCTGATTGTAAAATGATACATTATCCTCATAATTAGTTGTTGCCAAATCAAAAAACTTCAAATCCCTTGTTTCAATTACAAAATGTATTTTTTTCCAATTAAAGGTTTCCCACATATCCTTGCTAAACAAATCCGAACTTACCAATGTATCATCCTTGGGAACCATCGTTCGATGAGCAAAGCTATCTCCTAATAAATGAGATGCTAATCCTATAACACGTGCTCCTTTTTCAGCATTACTTGTGCTAATTCCTGTTATATTTAAATAGTCCACTAATATTTGTCTTAATTTGTTCACATCATCCGTTCCAAAATGACCATCCTTCTTACATTACAATCCTCGCAATTCATAACCATTTTCTTTTCTTCTACCCTTAAGCATTCCGGTAATTCCACTTCTCCCCAAAGCATAAAACATCCTGTTAGTTCAGTAATATCCACTGCTGTTTGTGCTAATACTTCATTAATTTCCTTTTTTAATTCTTTCATCGGTACCTCCTTTGGAATGGTCTGATGTCCTTTCACATCATCTCATTATTTACTATGATCTCTGATTAAAAAACTTCACTATACTTAATATAATATTTTATAAATTTTTTCAAGTCTTTTAACAGTATTTGGCGTGAACGGTGTGTATAACGGCGTGAATATTCAAAATGTAGATTGACGAATAAAAAAACCAGTGCTACTCTGTATAATATAGATTACAACATGCTGTTCAGAAATGAGGATTATTATGCAGAGAATACTGATTGTTGAGGATGATATGGTTCAAATACACGCTCTTTCACAAGGCATCCACACCTCTTATCCCTCCTGGATCATTGATTGTGCCCAAAATTACCAGACTGCTTTAGATATGATCGGGCAATCTCTTTCTTCCAACAATTTCTATTCCCTATTTCTTCTTGATGTTATGCTGTCTCCGGAAGACTCCTGCAAGGAGGGCTTTCAGCTTGCCGAAGAGATACGCCGTCATTCCGATTATTACACAACGCCTTTACTTTTTCTTACATCTGTTCCTGATCACAATTATTTTGCATTATCTCATTTTCACTGCTATAATTATATTGAAAAGCCTTATACGATCAAGGATATTTTACGGCAGCTTCAACAAATGCTGATAACCGGTTATCTAAACGCATTCACCCTTTCGATAAAAGACTGTTCGCAGATTCTATATCACGTGTGTCTGTCAGACGTTTTGTATATCCAGGCATCAAATCATCATGTCATTGTGCATATGAAAGACGCCTGCATTACATCGAGATCCTATTCCATGGATGAATTAACTGACATGACAGCCGGTACATTGCTACGATGCCACCGAAGATTTTTAATAAATCCTTTTTACGTACAATCCTATGATCGAACAACACGATATGCAATTCTTGACACAGAACGTATTCCCGTAGGAAAGGTTTATAAGGATGCTTTTGAAAATAAACTGCAGCACTACATTAATGGAGAACTATCATGAACATTGTTGAATCTGTTATTAATATTACTATTGAATTTTTATGTATCTTTTTTGTTTCCAGAGCATTTACCGAAACAAAAGAGCATCTGCTGAAAACGGACATCGCCTTTGTTGTTTCTTCGATTCTCGCAGGATGTATTATTCCTGAAAAATACAATATTTTATTATTAATCACAGGACAGGTTATTTTCTTTACTTACATATTATACCGATACTCTGACACAATGCTGAATCGTTTTTTTCTTTTTATTTTGTCCTTTGGAACCACACTTTTATGCCAATTGATTGTTATGTGTCTTTTTATGCTTTTTTCTTTAAGCCTATTTCCCGGTTATGAATATATTATGCTGAATTTCTGCACTTTTATCCTGATTTTCTTAATCTGTCGTATTTTTCCTGTGCATAATATATATAATCTCTTAATCAATTCTTCTTTACCACTGCGCTGCATTTACACAGATACTTATGTTATTTTACTTTCTTTTCTTTTAATGGGAAAATTAAATCTTCAAAATCTCTACTCCAAGTATATCTTTGTATTTGTGTCAATTACATTACTCGCCGCAGCGAATATCTGTATTATCTATTATGATCAAAAAATGTTTTATCAACAGCGAGAGTTATTGTCCTATATGCAAAAACTGCCAATTTACGAAACACTCGTGGATGATATTCGCACCAGCCAGCATGAATATTCAAACCACCTGCAAACACTGCGTGCGCTCCCTCTGTCTTGTCCGGATTACAATTCCCTTTGTCATGCTCTGGAGCAATACACACTGCAATATTCCTCCCACTTAAATAACTATCCTTTAATACAAATAAATATGCCCTTATTAGCAGCTGCGTTATACAGTCTCTTTTCCTCGGCTGAACAAAAAGGCATATCCATTTTATTTAATATATATTCCACTGTCCTGAAAAGCACCCTTCCCGAATACCTGCTTACTGATTACGTTTGTATTCTCGTAAACAATGCAATCGATGCATGTCAGAAAAACGATTCTATATTTATTTATCTCTCTTCTTCCAATGGAAAAACTCGATTTGAAATCCGCAATCCTTCCACCATTTATTATTCCCCTAATAAAATATCTCAATTTTTCCAGAGCGGATACAGCACAAAAAACTCTGACGTCTCTCCTCGCAAGCATGGCTACGGACTATATTATTTATTAAAAAACATCACAAAAGCCAAGGGAGATATCGGTGCTTCATGCATAAAATACAACAATCAATATCAAATGATATTCTTTATTGAGGTGTAGCCTGAAGCTGTTTTTTTCTGAAACGCCGCACCATAAGCACCACCATCGCTTCTAACGTCTGATAAAATACCGCACTGATGATCAGCTTTCTGTAATAGACCGGTATATATGCTGTGATCATTATAATACTACAAATGACTGTAATCGCCTGGGCTTTAAACTGTAATCTTTTTTCACGATTGTAAACAGGTCGTTGTACCGATTGTATTGGTGCTCCCCGCCAAATCACCACGATTGCAAAAACACAGATCAGATTCTGTATATCACAATTATATGAAATGACATTTGCCAGACCGATCATTGCATGAAATGAAAACAATGACATCAAAAAACATCCCCCTACCGTATTACAATGCACCCCTCCAACATAAGAACGAAAAAGCGCAATAGTACAAAACAAGACACCCAGCTCTAACAATCTTTTTTCATAAAAAAAGCATATCACTAACAATATCATCTTTTGTGTTTCATTAAGAAATACATGTAGTGTATATTTTACCTTCGCCTCCATGTTTTCATCACAATATTGCTTTGTGGAAAACAAGATTATGAGTTTTTCAGTTATTATCTCGTTTAATTTATTCCAATAATCACATTTTTTCCAACTTAATTTCATCATTTCTTCCTGTTATGTTACATTTCTATCGGTCAGCTTAGTTCAATTCGCCAATATACCATTATTTTCTAATATGATATTAAATTCCCGTTATCCTTTGCACATCCTCTCGACGATCAACGATCAGCCCGCCTGTCTCTTTTGCCTTTGTAACATTAGCTCTATCCCATGTCCTTTAAAAATTTATGTATATTTCCTATCCACACCATACTGAAATACAAGCATATAGAAAGTACTAACATAGACACTATTTCATTGATGTTTCTATTAAAAACTCCATCCAGCGTAATAACCACTAAAATCAACTGTAGGACACTATATAAAATAATTTCTGCTTTTCCCTAATCGGTGATAAAAAATTAATGCGATCTTTCCCTTTCAGACATACAATCCCTACGGCTCCTGCTCCCCCACTTAAGCACATAACCGCATACCAAGTTATTAATTTAATTATTCTTTTCACTTGATCACCTCTTTATATACCACAAGACGGGACACCGCATATGATCCGCAGTGTCCCGTCCTTATGAAGCTCTGTCCTAAGACATTTGTTTTAATGGACTATTAAGTTGAATTATATTGTTAAAACTCAAGATAAATCAACTAAGATACTTAGAATAATCCTCTGCTGTAGTTACACCATTCTTCCAGTCATCCATCTTCTGACGGGTTGCTTCCATGGTATCCTGACAGATCTGTGGAAGATCCTCTCCCCACGCCTTGGTTGCCTGCTTATAACCCTTCTCGATGGCCGCCATCATGGTATCTGCCTTGTCCGTATCTCCACCGGCAAGAGCGATTGCCATGCTGACCAGACGATCCGATGTCTGATTGACACCCCAGTAACCATCCTCTGCAACAGATGCCTTCGCATCGTCGATGGTCTGCTGATCCACCTTGCCTGCAATCTCACGAAATGTAGCTGCCAGATTAGTACCTGTCGCCAGATCAAACTTCTCTGCCTGCTTGCCCAAAAGCTTCTGTACCAGACTGTTCATGCTGTCCAGACGGCTCTGCTGGTCTGCCTTGAGCTTTGCGATCACGTTGTCCTTATTATAAATCTGATTTGCGCTGTCCTTCTTTGTCTCATTGCTTTTCTCGAATACAACTCCGTCGTCCCTGACCTGCTTCTCTGTTGTCTCTGCCGCCTTTGATGCCTTCTCTGTCTCTGCGGTCTTTACTGCTGTATATCCGTTTACTCCGTTAATTGATGATATACTCATGTTCCCGAACCTCCTTTTTCCTGTTGCGAACATATCTGCTTAAAACATATGGTTTTCTATTAAAAATATCGACTGTTTCTGTCCTGTTCTTTATAGGCAAACGAACTTTTATGCACATTTTGAGCAATTTCGCATAAAATAATCCGAATACCCTGAAAGAAGTCTGTGAGAAGGGAGGCCATCGCATGTCGATCCGTCGAAGTATCGCCCGGAAAACACAATATAATTTCCGGCTAAACCGCAAGGTCATCCATCTGAAGCACTGCTGGGAAGATGTAAACTCTATGCTGGATACCTTCTGCAGTCATAAGCATAAGCCGGCACCTCCGCCGAAGCCTCCAAAGCCTCAGCCAAAGCCATGCCCGCCACCCTGTTTTCCATGCTGTCCGTTTTGTATGCCACAAAAGCCGGGACCAGCACCAGGGCCACCACACTGTCCCCGCCCGAAACCGCCGGAACCTCCAAGACCCCAGCCCAGTCCTCCACACTGTCCTCCTCCGAAGCCACCGAAGCCTCCAAGACCTCAGCCCTGGCCATCGCACTGTACTCCACCAAAACCGCCGGAACCTCCGAGACCTCAACCCGGTCCGCCGCACTGTCCTCCTCCGAAGCCGCCGGAGCCTCCAAGACCTCAGCCTGGACCGCCTCCTTGTCGCCGTCGTCCCATACGCGGACCATTTTTCCCACCGTTCCGCTTTTAACATACAGCACCCGGTACCATATTTTATCGGGTACATCCGATGAAAATTCAGGCTGCCTTTCGGAGCCGGAAATCGGCTCCGACTTTTTTCATACAGATCAGACAGGTTGGCAGAATATAAATGCAGGCGGAAATCCATGCTGTCTGGTCACCAAAGCAGATTGCCGTATAACCATAAACAGGTACAAAGATCAGGCTGACCACGATCCTTGCCACCATTTCTGTAACACCGGAAAATACAGCCCTGCCGGAATAACCAAGTCCCTGCGTGGTCATACGGCATGTGTTTAAAATGCCAAGACTCCAGAAGAAAAATCCCTGACAGAACATATATTTTGCCGCCGCATCCAGCACTTCCACTTCTTTCCCGCTGATAAAGATCTGACAGAGGATATGTCCGAAGAATATCAACATAATACCGGCACAAAGACCATAACCCACAGCGACTGCCATTCCCTGAAAAAGTCCCTTGACGATACGTTTCTTTTTCCCCGCTCCCAGATTCTGGCTGCAAAAAACGGACACACCGGTTGCAATGGCATCAAATGGACACATAAAAAACTGCTTCAGACGCAGTGCCGCCGTAAAGGCAGAAACATAGACGACACTGTCCAGACTGTTATTGGCGTACTGCATAACCATACTTCCGATGGCAGTGATGGAATACTGAAGTCCCATCGGCACTCCCATCGTCGTCATAATCCGTACTCCCCGGCTGTGAAGCTGGCAATCGGAACGGGAAAGCCGTAAAAGCGGCACCTTCGTCCAGATATAAATACAGCACAGAATTCCACTGATCGCCTGTGCCGTGATCGTGGCTGCTGCCGCTCCGGCACATCCCCAGTGAAATACCAGAATACATACCAGATCCAATACGATATTCAGTACCGTGGAAATCGCCAGAAAAACAAACGGCGTCCTGCTGTCACCTACCGACCGGAGAATACTGGACATCAGATTATATAACAGGGTGAATGGAATTCCCAAAAAGAGAATGAGCAGGTAATGATATGCCCCCGGATATATCTTATCCGGAGTTGACAGCATATGCAGGATCTGCGGACAGAAAAGTGCACAGACCGCCGTCAATACAACCGCAAAAACCCCTGTTAAAAACATCGCATGAAAAATGTGGTTTCGCATTTCCGGCAGATTCCCTGCCCCGAAACTTTTTGCAATGGGTACGCCAAAGCCACAGGCAATCCCAATACAAAATCCAAGTACCAGAAACTGGACACTGCTTGATGCACCTACACTCGCCAGAGCATTGGCCCCCAGTGCTCTCCCGACAATTGCCGCATCAATAATATTATATGTCTGCTGCAGTATATTTCCCACCAGAAGGGGTACTGCAAATCCCATTATCAAAGGCAGCGGTCTGCCTTCTGTCATTTTCTTTGCCATAACTTCCTCACCTTTCATTCCGGCAATGTTTACAAGCAAACAAAAGCTGACAGAAATTTCATCTCTGAAATCTCTGCCAGCATATTTTCACGACATATCATGTCATTGGACATAATATATCATTTTTATTTAAGGTTAAATTACTTAAGTGTAACCTTAGCACCCTCAGCCTCGAGCTTCTCTTTGATCTCGTTAGCCTCGTCCTTAGAAGCACCCTCTTTAAGAACCTTAGGAGCGCCATCTACAACTTCCTTAGCTTCCTTAAGTCCAAGACCTGTTACCTCACGAACAACCTTGATAACCTTAACCTTGTTA
>ENA-OPLO01000244-OPLO01000244.1-human-gut-metagenome-genome-assembly--contig:-NODE-244-length-19505-cov-2.088226_pt1 | contig 19505 bp, 7 predicted proteins | sample MGYA00241818_ERZ501721 | MGnify/ENA primary metagenome ERZ501721 (study PRJEB25962, sample SAMEA2042096) | human gut metagenome | biome: human gut; feature: human-associated habitat; material: faeces... | reverse complement strand
CCTCCCTTTATATTGAAATTATGGTTGTGAGTAAAGCCGGTCCGGCTGACGGCATCCAGCCAGTCGGTATCATATCCCTTATCGGTAAAGTTTGTCTTGCCTGCACGTATATCCTCGGCAGTCATAAATTCCAGCTTTTTGCCGAACTGAGATGCAGAGACGTAACCTGAATAGGATGCAGTCGTATGCGACTCACGTTTGCCGTTCTGGGTAGTGATCAGGATAACCCCGTTTGCACCCCGCGTACCGTAAATGGCAGCAGCCGATGCATCCTTCAGAATTTGGATGGTTTCAATATCGTTTGAAGAGAAATCGCGGATGGAAGTACCCATGGGGACACCATCGATAACATAAAGAGGAGAAGTGTCACCAAAAGATCCGACGCCACGGATACGGACGGTAGGGTCGGCACCGGGCTGCCCGTCGGAAGTGACTTGTACGCCTGATACTTTACCTTCGAGCATGGTGGAGATATTGGAATGGGATGTCTGTTTCAAGGCTTCCGTGTCTACTACAGCTACAGAACCGGTCAAATCGGATTTCTTTTGTGTGCCATAACCTATGACAACAACTTGTTCCAGCATCTGGTTGTCGGGTTGCAATTGGATAGCTTCAATGATAGCGCGGTTACGAACAGCTACTTCGCGTTCCTTGTAGCCTACATAGCTTATCGAAAGGATAGCGTTTCCGGCAACCTCCAGTTGGAAGTTTCCGTCCACATCGGTAATGGTTCCACCTTGTCCTCCTTTAATTCTGACAGTAGCTCCTGTCAAGGGCTCACCTTGTTCATCGATAACTTGACCGCGAACCTTGATAGCCGGAGATTGTGCCACGGTAGCTATAGCAGGTGTGGGATACACCATCATGCCACCCATAGCACACAGACTAAGCATTACGGAAAATAATAAATGTTTCCTCATTTTTTTAAGTATTAAATTAGTAGATTAAATTGTTGCTGATGTATTGAATTGAGATGTTGGATTATTGTACAATCCAATGTTGAATACTCTAGGTAGACAAACCACAGAGTTTATAAATATGCTGGAGCTATTCTTCATAATATTTAAGATTAGGATTAGACTTTAAAAGCAGGGTTCTCTTCCGAAAGATTGAGCACCGATTGCATGACAAAAGTATAATTTACACCGTAAACAGGGGTGGACAAACGGTTTTATAGGGTGGACGAATGGATAATGGAAAAAAATGTATTTATTCCGCTTATAGTTTGCGTCTTTTGGAGGTGGTGAGATAGGCTTAGGAGAAGGCTTTTTTTATATAAAGTCATGTAGCCGGACAACCTGGTGAAGGACTGTCCGGCTACATGAGGGATAAAATACAAATAAAATTCTCTGAAAGGAATTATTTCACAAGTAAAAATCCTCCTTCCGCCTGCATCGTAATGCTGACTTCATCATTCTTTTTTAATGTTATCTCTTCAGCGTGAGGATTTAGTTTTTTATCGTCCTGATAAAGCATCACTTTATCTCCTTTAGTACACATAGATAAGTTCAACTTTAATTTCAGCGGTTCTTTTTGTGCATTGATTCCGGCTATGTACCATTTATCGGCATGCCGACGTGCCAGTACTACGTATTTGCCCGGATAGCCGTCAATGAATCTTGTTTCGTCCCATGTGGTGGGAACTTGCTTCATGAAATCCAAACAAACTTGGGGGGCATCGGTCAGGTTATTAGGCGCCAACGCAAAATTCTGAATAGGATTTTGGAATAAAACGGCTGTTGCCAGTTGGAATACATCAGTGGTCTTGCGTATGCTTCCGCCGTCATTGTTGCGGTTGAGGCGTTTGTTGAGGAATGTGCCACCAAACTCCATGCAACCGATGGTGTTGCGGATAAATGGATGCAGACAGGCATTAAATGCTTCTTCATCGCAAAAATGTTGTTGGAAAATCAGGTTTTCCGATGCGAGCACGGCTTCGCTTCCTACATAATTAGGATACATACGCTCCCATCCCCGAGGAAGGGTACAGCCGTGGAAAATGACCATCAGTCCATTATCATCCGCATCGCTCAGGATGGCTTCGTACAGACGCATGGTTTCCTGCTTGTCACCTCCGAAGAAGTCTACTTTGATTCCTTTTACTCCTATATTATGCAGCCATTTCATTTCCTTTTTACGGATAATGGGATTGTCCATGTAATTGGTAGGACCTTGTACGATATCATTCCAGTAGCCGCTGGAACTATACCATAAAAATACATCTACATTTTTACTGTGTGCATAGTCTATGAAGTCTTTCATACGTTCACGGCCGATGTTGGTATCCCACCAGTTGTCTATCAATACATATTCATATCCCATGGCGGCAGCAAGATCTACATATTTTTTCTGATCGTCGAAATTGATGCTGCCATCTTGCCAAAGTATCCAGCTCCAGGTTCCGCGTCCCATTTTGTATGTATGCTCCGTTGGGTAAAGAGGTTCCACGACATCCCATGGAATCGTTGTTTCTACAATGGGCTTCAGGTTTTCGCCTACAGTAATAGTACGCCAAGGAGTGGAACCGGGCAATGCAAGACCGGGAGATGCCGTACCGTTACCGTTGTTTTCTTCGGGCATGGGGAAAGCGAGGGTATAAAGTCCGTCGGCGGTGGCATCGCTCAGGTGTGAACCACAGTATTTGCTGTCTACTCCGGTTTCACTGATAAGTGCCCAGCCATTTTCTCCTACATGGAACAGACAAGGAAATGTGTAACCGTGCCCATATTGTGAACGTACATTCATAGGAGCGTCAGCCTTATATTCTTCCTCATAACTGGGCTTGGTACGTTTCCAACCTATCATGGCGTCACTTTGCGGGCACAGGAAAGTAGTGGTGAAGGAGGGGAAGTCAAAACCGGTAGTTTCTTTTTCTATCACGATGCTTCCCGTATCGCCATATTTGGGCATTTCGTAGCGGAAAGCAATATCGTTGTTGCTTACGCGGAATATTATATTTATATTTTTCTTTTCTTTATTGGTAAAGGTGCATGTAAGTTCATTGGCTTGATAATGAATTTGTGATTGTTTGATACGGTCTTGTGTATAGGTTTTATCTATTTTATTCTCTTTTTGTCCGGTGAAAGTCATATCTCGGCTGAAGTCCCCCACATTGGCAATGAAACCTAAAGGTGAATCTTCCAGGATGGTCTTGTCCTTATAGGTAACGGAATAAACGGGGATACCCTGTTTTACGGATACATTTACTTTCAAAAAGGAATCGGGTCCTGTAACTGTAGCTTGTTGGGCAAAAGCTGACATTGTAGTGATGGCAAGCAGCCAAGTCATAAATTGTTTTTTCATGGGTATTAAATATGCTATTATAATGTAGAGCAAAGATAATTTATTTAGCGAGGTGAGAGCGTAGAAAAACGGAGCATTTATGGTATACAATCCGTTCATTTTACGCTCTGGAATAAGTCAGTCGGTTCCATTCTCCATCATCGAACTGGGTGTTGTTCCGAAATGTTTTGTAAAGCAGCGTGTGAAGTATTTGGGGTCATTGAATCCCACTTCGTATGCTATTTCGGATATGTTCATATTGTGCGTCAGCCGGTTACGGATAATAAGTTCCCGCGCAAGATTCAGCCGGTAGTTACGCATGAATTGTCCGGCAGACTGTCCCGTCAGATTTTGCATTTTTTTGTTCATCAAACTTTTGCTTACCCCCATTGCTTCGATGAAATCGCTTATTTCGTAATAGGAGTTCTTATAGTTTTCTTTCACAATCTGCATCGCCTTGTCCAGGAATTTCTTGTCACTGGATTCTTTTTCGATATTCAGTGCATCCACATCCATACTGTATGAGAACTTTTGTTGGAAACGTTTGCGGTTTTCCAGTATATTGGATATCCGGGCCAGCAGCAAAGTATCATCAAATGGTTTCAGCAGGTATTCGTCTACACCTATACGGAAGCTTTCGATGCGCGATTCGTTGGATGTTTTGGCTGTGAGCATCAGGAAGGGGATATGTGAGATGGCGAAATTGGATTTTACCCGGCGGGACAGTTCCATACCATCCATGACAGGCATCATCAAGTCACTGACTATGAAATCCACGTTCTGGGATTGGAGCACAGTCAATGCTTCTTCACCTTGGGATGCTTCGAGCACGTTATAATATTCGGCCAGAATGGAACGGATATAGGCGCGCATATCTTTGTTGTCTTCTACTACCAGAATCGTCAGTTTTCCATTGGTGGCAGGTTGCAAGGCCAGCGGAGATTCTACCGGTTCTTTAACTTGCTCTGTTGGTGCGGGCAGACTGTCTGCATCGGCATATTGCAAAGGAAGTAAAATACGGAAAGAACATCCTTTGCTCTGATTATTCTTGGCACAAATTGAACCTCCATGCAACTGGACAATTCGTTTGCATAGATAGAGGCCGATTCCGGTCCCGCTTTGTCCGTTGATAGAGGAATGCGTCTTGTTTTGTGATTGGTAGAAGCGGTTGAATACTTTGTCTATCTCTTCTTCGGGCAGTCCTGGCCCCGTATCCCGGATACAGATGAACAACTTTTCCTGCTCTTCCTGGCGGAAGGGGGTGGCATAGATGGTAATTTGTCCTCCTTTGGGGGTAAATTTCAAAGCATTTCCTATCAAATTGACAATCACTTTATGCATGGCATCCTCATCGTACATGATTTCACATGAAGGAAGGCGGAAACGACGTTCGATGGTTATTCCTCTTTCGGATGCATATGCGTCGAAGGGAACCAGCAGTTCATTGAGTAACTTGGCAAAGTTGCCCGGGTTGCGGACAATTTCCATTTTCCCTGATTCTACTTTGCGGAAGTCCATTAATTGGTTGACCAGTGAGAGCAGATATTTTGAGTTGCGCTCCACAAAATGTAATTGTTCAATGACTTGAGGATTGTAGCTTAGTTTCAATGCCCTTTCTATAGGTCCTACGATTAATGTCAACGGAGTACGGAATTCATGGGTGATATTGGTGAAGAAGGCGAGTTTGTCAACCGTCAATTCCTGTACTTTCTTTGACATTTGTATCAGTTGCCCTTTTTGTTTGGTTATTTTTTCGTTTTGCTGTTTCAATAGTTGGTTTTGACGATAGAGCTCGCTTGCCTGAGTGGAAAGCAGTTTTTTTTGTTCTTCCAGTTCACGGGTACGTTCCTCTACTTTGATGTGGAGCATTTCTTGTTGTTCTTTTAACGAACGAAGCCTCCATGATAATACCTTATATATAAGGAAAGATAGAAGAACCAATATGGACAGAATGAACCAGATGGTTTTATAGAAATAAGGTGATACGGCAATGTGGAGTTCTGCCATTTCTTCCAGCCATTGTTTGCCGTCGGGGGCATAACGCAGTTCGAAAGTATAGTTGCCGGGACGCAGGTTGGTATAGGCGGCTTGTCGCCTGTTGGCCGGCACTTTTATCCATTTGTCGTCAAATCCTTTCAAGCGGTAATAATAATTGGCGAATGTCGATGCATCATAATCCAGTGCGGCAAATTCAATATAGAGAGATTTGTCGCGTTCGTGTAACTGTAGGGTGCCGTTTGTGTACAATCGTTCTTCATTGGCCACACGAACATGGGTGAATGCCAGAGGAACAGCCTCCTTGGGATTTGTGTCTATGACTGGTTTGACTACAGACAGCCCTTTAGTACTTCCTACATACAAATCTCCATTGGCGGCACGGCATATTGCGTTCCAATAGAACTGGTTGGATAATAGTCCGTCTTTCCGGGTATAGTTGAAGAAGCTGTTGTTGTTAGGATTGAAGCGGGAGAGTCCGTTGGTGGTGGTAATCCAAAGATACCCTTCTTTATCTTCCGATATGCAGCGGACACTGTTGTTTATCAGTCCGTCTTCGGTGGTGAAGGAGCGGAAGGTATATTCTCCGTTTTCTGTTGGTGAGGATTTGTAGAAACCATATCCGTTGCTGCCTATCCATAGGGTTCCGTCTTTAGACTGGGTGATGTAGGTTACCCTTTCCTTCAACTTTGATTCCGGTTCGTCCAGCTTGATCCTCCAGAGTTGATAAATCAGTCTGGGGGCTTTCAAACTGCTTAGATCTATTCGGCAAAGTCCTTCTGTAAGTCCCAGCCACAGGTGGTTATCCTTATCTATATAGTATCCTGTACAGCCTTCAATTCCACCTAGGTTCATACCCTTGAATGGTTCGGTGAGCGTTTGTGTTTTCAAGTCGTAAACATAGATATTGGTACTGGTTCCCACCCAGATGGCATTATTCAAGTGGTCATAGCAGATACTTCCGGCCCATCCCCATGAGAAGTCTCCGTATTCGGGTATTTCTATGTGGTGGAATTGTTTGTTCTGCGGATTTTTCATGTCTATCCATCCTATGCCTCCTCCCCAGGTTCCTATCCAGAGCCTTCCATCGTTATCGCTGGTAAAACAACTGACGGTATTATGGCTTAGGTGGGCGGGTGCATCAGTGGTATAGTGTTCAAAAGTGTTGCTGCCGGGAGCCCGCCGGTTTAAACCTCCTTCTACGGTTCCTACCCATAAAACACCCGACGGGTCTTCATAAATGGCATTGACGGGATTTTGGGAAAGACTTCCGGGAATGGTGGGAATATGATAATAGTTTTGTACCAACAGCATCCGGCGGCTCATCTTGTTCAGCCCTCCCACTTCGGTTCCTACCCAGATAATGTCACCATCGGTCAGCAGACAGTTTACGAAGTCACAGTTCAATGTGTTTTGTACAATTTCTCCTTCTCCGGTATCTTTATTTATCCGCTCAAAATTGTCTGTCAACGCATTATAAAGGTTTATACCTTTTAGGGTGGCAACCAGCATGGTATGTTCTCCTGTTTCTGCTATGTCTGTGATAAAGTTTTGGGAAAGCGAGTTGTTGTCATTCGGATCGTACATATAATGCTTCATCAGTTCCGTATCCATATTGTATCGGAAAAGGCCTTGTGCGCTGCCAATCCAAATTTCATTTTCTTTCCGGCAGATTACTTGTATGGACACACCGGGTAATTGCAGGGCAGATGAAATGAATGTGGGTTCCTGTACTTCCATAGCCGATTCTTTGATGCGGTAGATACCGTCTTTGTAGTTTATCCAAAGATAGTCTTCCACCTCACAAATAGTCCGGATGGATTCTCCTGCCGGCACTTCGCATATTTTAATGATCTGTCTTATATTTCCTTGTTTGTCAAAGGTAATTTTGAATAAATTGTTTTCCGAACAAACCCAAATATTTCCCGCTTTGCTATGGAGAATGAGATGGGAGGGGCGGTTGCACAGTGAAATAAGTTTGTCTTTCGTATCAGCGACTTGTACAGTCTGCATGGTTTGTATATCCAATATGTCAATACCCATTTCACTGACAGCCCAAATACGCTTGAAGTTATCCTCACACAGTTTGTTTATGAAGTTGCTTCGTAGTTTGGTGTGGGTGCTTCCCATATTGAAGGCGGTAAATTCATAACCGTCATAACGGGCGATTCCTTCCCCACGGGTGGCAATCCATAAAAAGCCCTGGCTGTCTTTCAATATATCGTCCACGAAGTTGTGAGGCAGTCCTTCATCCATCGTAATAGCGGTGACGTTATAGCGTTCAGACCATTTTCCGGCGGTCCCTTCAGCTTGTATAGACAGGCTCGACAGAAAGATGAACAGAGCAAATAGCAAAGAATGTCTTTTCATAGTGTATAGTTCATTAATGACGTAAGAATATACCATTATGGAAACAAAGATATACCTTTTCGTTTTTCCTTAAAAACAAACAAATCATTTTTATCCCTCTGCTGTACAAATGTCCACCCTTTAAGCGATATTGTCCACCTGGCGAGCTTTTGGTTGCAGCTATATTTGCATTAATAATAATTAGTCAATGTGTCAATATGCCAATGTGCCGATTGGCTGCGCTATATGCCACATGGCCATTGACAAATTAGTACATTAGCAAATGGTCATATAATAAACAAAATACTATGAAACAGCAATTTTTTCCTCAAAGATTATTCATGGACATGAAGAGGTTAATAATAAATAGGTTGGTTGGTTTAGGCCTGTTGGTCGTAGGGGCATTGGTATCATGCAATGCACCTACGGCTTTCGTGCCTGTTCCTTCACCGAATCCTTGGGTGGATGATTATACCGCCCTTTCGTCTATGGAAAATTACAAGCAGTGGGGAACGTATAATGTACACGATCCGGCCTGTAAAAAAATAGGGGATACCTATTATATGTATTCCACTGATGCTATCTTTGCCGAGAACCGGAAAGAGGCGGAAGAGAAGAATGTACCGTTAGGTTTTATCCAGGTACGCAAATCAAAAGATCTGGTACATTGGGATTTTGTGGGATGGGCCTTTCCCGAAATACCTGCTCCGGCTATAGAATGGGTCCATAGTCAGGCGGAAGGAAAAGAGGCGACTAACATTTGGGCTCCCTTCCTGATGCCTTATCAGGGTATTTATCGTTTGTATTATTGTGTATCGGCATTCGGCAGGAATACATCCTATATCGGTATGGCCGAGTCGGATTCTCCCGAAGGTCCCTGGATACAGAAAGGGTGTGTGGTCAAGACAGGGGAAGGGGATGCGATGAATGCCATAGACCCTTCTGTTATTGAGGATCCGGAAACCGGAAAGTGGTGGATGCATTATGGCTCTTATTTCGGCGGTCTGTACTGTGTGGAACTGAGTCCCGAAACAGGAATGACTATGCAGCCGGAGGATCATGGGCACTTGATAGCACGCCGGGCCAATTACCGGAAAGACAATCTGGAAGCGCCGGAAATCATGTATCAGCCGGAACTTGGCAAATATTATCTGTTTACATCCTACGATCCGCTGATGACTACCTATAATGTACGTGTCGCTTATTCCGATTTTCCCGAAGGGCCTTTTGTGGATTTCTATGGAGAGGATATAAAAGATACAACGAATAATGTTCCCATTTTGACAGCTCCTTACCGCTTCGAAAATCATCCGGGATGGGCGGGAACGGCTCATTGCGGTCTTATTGATGCCGGTGACGGCCGTTATTTTATGGCTCATCAGGGACGGCTCTCTCCTCAGAACCAGTTGATGGATCTGCATGTACGTGAAGTGTTCTTTACTGTAAACGGATGGCCTGTGGTTTCTCCCGAACGCTATGCAGGTACTGCTCCGCGCTCTTTCACTAAAGAAGATTTGGCAGGTGAGTGGGAAATTATCCGTCTTCAGGAGCCGCCTCTGGAACGTAGCTTGGAGGCCGGTCAGATAATGTGGGGCGAAGGAGACTTGCGAAATGGGGAGCAGGCATTGTCTGCCCGTGTCGTTTTGGAAGCAGATGGCAGTGTTGGAGATGCAACTTGGGATTTTAATGTTAAAAAACAACTTCTTGCTATAAAAACAGCCACAGAAGATATTAACAATTTGATTATCTTTGCCGGACACGATTGGGAAAATGAAACAGAAACCATTCTCTTTACCGGCCTGGATGCTCAAGGGCATTCGGTATGGGGAAAGAGAATTAACTAATAAAAATTAATAATATTACTATCATGAAATTACACCGAACTCTATTCACAGCATGGGTATTTGCTGCCGGAGTAGCGCTACATGCACAGAATGCGCACAACATGGTCGTGCAGACCAATAAACTTGGTGCGGAAATACAACCAACCATGTATGGTTTGTTTTTTGAGGACATTAATTATGGAGCCGACGGAGGATTGTATGCCGAACTGGTAAAGAACCGTTCATTCGAATTCCCGCAACGTTTTATGGGGTGGAATGTTTTCGGTAACGTGACCTTGATGGATGACGGGCCGTTTGAACGAAATCCGCATTATGTCCGTCTGGGTAATTCCGGGCACAGGGAAAAACATACAGGGATTGAAAACGAAGGTTTCTTCGGTATAGGTGTCAAGGAAGGAGCCGAGTACCGTTTTTCCGTATGGGCACGTGGTGAGAACCAGAAACTTCGCATTGAATTGATCAAGAATGATACGATGGAGGAACGTCAGGCTTTTGAGTCAAAAGAACTGACAGTGAACTCGAAGGATTGGAAACAATATGAGGTGATATTGAAATCGCCGAGAACGGAACCCAAGGCTCATCTCCGTATTTTCCTTGAAAGTGCGGGAACGGTGGATCTGGAACATGTTTCTCTTTTCCCTGTGGATACTTGGAAAGAACGTAAGAACGGGCTTCGCAAGGACTTGGTGCAGGCTTTATATGATATCAAACCCGGTGTTTTCCGTTTTCCCGGCGGCTGTATTGTGGAAGGTACGGATGAGGCTACCCGTTACGAATGGAAAAAAACAGTAGGTGCGGTAGAGAATCGTCCGTTGAATGAAAACCGCTGGCATTATACGTTCAAGCATCGTTTCTTCCCCGATTATTTCCAGACTTACGGACTGGGCTTCTTTGAGTATTTCCAGTTGTCGGAGGATATAGGCGCCGAACCGTTGCCTATTCTGAACTGCGGACTGGTATGCCAGTATCAGAATGACCCCGACCAGCAGGTCAGCTTGTCCAAACTTGATTCGTATATACAGGATGCATTGGATCTGATTGAATTTGCCAATGGTGATGTTACGACTACTTGGGGAAAAGTTCGTGCGGATATGGGACATCCTGCTCCCTTCAACTTGAAGTTCTTGGGTATTGGTAACGAACAATGGGGACCGGAATATCCGGAACGTCTGAAACAGTTTGTCGAGGTGCTTCGTAAGGCGCATCCCGAAATCAAGATTGTCGGCAGTTCGGGACCTCAGTCTGAAGGTAAAGACTTTGATTACTTATGGCCGGAAATGAAAAATCTGAAAGTGGATTTGGTGGATGAGCATTTCTATCGTCCCGAAAGCTGGTTCCTGGCACAAGGTAACCGTTATGACAATTACGACCGCAAAGGTCCGAAGGTCTTTGCCGGAGAATATGCTTGTCATGGAAAAGGCAAGAAATGGAACCATTTTAATGCTGCTTTAATGGAAGCTGCGTTCATGACCGGACTGGAACGCAATGCCGATGTGGTACACATGGCTACTTATGCGCCTTTGTTTGCTCATGTGGAAGGGTGGCAGTGGCGTCCGGATTTGATTTGGTTTGATAATCTGAATTCCGTCCGTACTTGCAGTTACTATGTACAACAGTTGTACAGTCATAATAAAGGCACGCATGTATTGCCGTTGACAATGGATAAAAAAGCTGTGAGCGGTCAGGAAGGACAGGATGGTCTGTTTGCCAGTGCCGTATGGGATAAGGATGAAAAGGCTTGTATCGTGAAAATTGCCAATACTTCGGATAAGGCACAACCGGTATCAGTGACTTTCAACGGATTGAAGAAGAGTGATAAACTTGTGGAAGGTAAATGCATCACGCTCCAGTCTGCCGATTTGGATAAAGATAACACGGTAGAGCATCCGAATGTCATCACTCCGAAAGAAAGTGATGTTACGATTGAGGGTAATGTACTGAATGTAGAGATGGCGCCCAAGACTTTCGTGCTTTATAAGTTTGTTAAGGCAAGTAATAAGTAAAAGATGAATCATTCCTTTAAATGCTAACACAGAGGATAGAGAAACATAAAGCAGCCGAAGGGCTGCTTTATAATCCCAACTGCATCCGGAACTTTTAAAGGAAATGTATACCTGTCTCCCTTGGTTGTACCAAGGGAGTTTTTTTGATTATACGTATATTGTCATCTTGGATTTTTCACGTTATTTTGCTGTAAATCAGTAATGTACCGTGAAAATACATTCTAAATCCCCCCGAAACGGTTTGCCATTCTCCGCTGCCAAATTTGGTTTGACGGATATCGGTTGTTCTGATTCCTGTGTCATAGCTACGGTTGTTCCATTGCAGGGGAGCGTCATAAGGCGTATTTTTGTTCGGGTGCGTTCATTGCTTCACTAAGGTGAAGAGGCAGCTTCGCTTAGGTGAACAGCCGCTTTCACCCAAGTGGAATAACTGCTTCACCTGGGTGAAATATCAAATGGAGTGAGGTGAAGGTATGATGAGAATAGGTTCTTCTGATGCCTACGAGCTACCGGGAGGTAACGAGGGGCTGATTTTACATTCTGTCCGAGAGCATCCCCGAAGCAGATGTATTTCGCCACCGGCATACCGATTGAGGAGGTTTTGAAAGACTGTCGCACGGGAAGCTCTTGGTAATGAGTGAGTTGTTGTGATGGAATGCTTTTGTGTTTTATGTAAATGAGTCAAAAGTGATTTTTGTTGTCGTTATGTTGTATGGGCGGGCTCATGGGCCTGCCCATACGGTGGAACATTTGATGGTTATTTCGAATTTTTGAAATATCCTCTTATTGGATGAGTCCTGTTTACATCTTTATTCTCTTATTGCGTACTTGCCTCAGAATGGTCTGCAACTCAAATACTTTCTCAGGATACTTTTCTGCTACATTCTCTTGTTCGCTCACCTTTTCCATTTCATATAACTGGGGAACGTTCAGGTTTCCGGTTTCTATTTTTTCTGCTTTCATAAAGGTAGTGGGATCATCATTCGGTTCAATGTATTTCCAGTCTTTGGTACGGACGGACAACGTGTGGTTCATGGATTGTTCCACAATCCAGGGGCGGTCTGTCTTGTCGGTTCCTATCAGATTCCCTAAACGGTCATAACTGTCCGGAGCGCTGCCTTTAGGTAATCTGGCGTTGATCAAAGCTCCTAAGGAGGCTAGCCAGTCAATCTGTGACATTAATACGTCCGAGTCTCCTGTCTTTTTTATCTTCTGTGGCCAGCGGACAATGACCGGGACGGCTGTTCCACCCTCGAAAGCGCTGTATTTGTTTCCTCTCCACGGACCGGAAGGTGTATGTCCGTTCAACAGCTCTTCTGCCTTGTCCTTATATCCGTCGTCTACAACCGGACCATTGTCGCTGGATAGAATAATCAGCGTGTTTTCAGTTAGTCCAAGTTGGTCCAATGTTTCCATCAGCTGGCCTACCGTCCAGTCGAATTGGGCGATTGCGTCTCCGCGTAGTCCCATAGGATTCTTTCCACGGAAGCGGTCATGGGGAAAACGAGGAACGTGTACATCATTGGTTGCAAAATACATAAAGAAAGGCTCGTCTTTATGCTGTTTGATAAAGTCGATGGCATGAACGGTGATGGAATCGGCAATGTTCTCGTCTTTCCAAAGTGCTTTTCCGCCCCCTTTCATAAATCCGATGCGGCTGATGCCATTGACGATGGACATGTCATGTCCGTTGCTGGGATGTAGGTTATACAGTAATTCGGGATTATCTTTGCCGGTCGGTTCTCCCGGAAAGTTCTTGGTGTAACTCACTTCTATGGGATCGGACGGATCATAGTTGGCTACCTTGCCGTTTTCTATAAATACACAAGGTACACGGTCGGCTGTAGCGGCCATGATATAGTGATAGTCAAAGCCTAAGTCACCTAAAGCGGCTGGTAAAGGAGCATTCCAATCCTGCCCGCCTGTCTTGTCTCCCAGGCCCAGATGCCATTTGCCGATGGCGGCTGTAGCATATCCGGCACTTTTAAACATGTCTGCCATGGTGTATTGTTCGGGACGGATAATCATTTTTACATCTCCTGCGGCAATATCCGTGTCCGGTCTGCGCCATGCATATTCTCCTGTCAGCAAGGAGTAGCGGGATGGGGTGCTGGTAGCGGCTACGGTATGTGCATTAGTAAAACGAATGCCTTCCGATGCCAGTTTGTCAACATGGGGAGTTTCTACATTCTTGGCTCCGTAACATTTTAAATCTCCATATCCCAGGTCATCTGCCAGAATAACGATAACATTGGGCTTTTGGGGGGCCTGCGTACTGTTTTTTTGAACGGTTTCTGCTGTTGCAGAGTTACAGGCGGCTAATGAGGCAAGTAAGGATATGCCTGCATAATTTCTACTTTTCATCTCTATTTATTTAAGGTTTGATTCGGATACATGTCTATTTTCACTTTCCGGTTTCTCGACCTGAAGGTGAAGAACGACGGAAAGTTATCAAGAAAATCTTGAAGCAGCAAAAAAGAGGGCCGGAATATGATTTGAAAGTGTCTGGAATTAGATGATAATGCCCCCACCCAGTACTACATCATCCCTATAAAAAGCGGCTGCTTGTCCCGGGGCAATGGCTGTCAGTGGCTCATGCAGTTGTACATACAGGGTGTTATCCGGTTGCAGGGTTACTGTGCAGCGGTTGGCTTGTTTCCGATAGCGTATTTTGACGATGATGTCGTCCTTGTTTAGTAATAAAGCGGGATTGGTGATGCGCCATTCTTTCAGTCTCATTTCTGTTTTTTCCAGTGCTTTCAAGTCGCTCAGTATGACTTTGTTTTCTGCCGGAATGATTTCTTTGACAAAGACAGCCCGGTTAAGATCTATGCCCAATCCTCTCCGCTGGCCGATGGTATAGAAAGGATAACCTTTGTGCCGTGCGATAAAATTCCCCATTTCATCGAAGAATTTACCCGGTAGGATACTTCCTTCAGGTAATTCCTTATGTAGGAATGTGCGGTAGTCCATGGGGCAGAAGCATACTCCCAGACTGTCCCGTTTATGGGCGGCTTTCAGAAAACCACGCTCTGCAGCGATTTCACGGACACGGGCTTTAGTCAGGTTGCCCATAGGGAGAAGCATACGTTGCAGGATTTCTTGTGGCAGCCCCCATAGGAAAAAGGATTGGTCTTTATCCGGGTCGGCACCGGTAGTGATGTGATAGCATCCATTGATGAAGCGCCGGCGTACATAATGTCCTGTAGCGAAGTGATAAATTCCCATTTCATCGGATATTTTCTTCAAAAGAGGCCATTTCAGGTAGTTGTTGCACAAGGTACAGGGAACCGGGGTATGACCTGCCATATATTCGTTGATGAAATAGTCAATGATGGTTTTCCGGAAGGTGTCACGAACATCGTATGTGAGATGGGGGATGCCCAGACGTTCACATAAAGCGCGGGCGTCCTCCAGATACTCAGTATCATTTTCTTTTTCATAAAAGCGGAAGGTGATGCCGGTTACTTCGTATCCTGCATCCTGCAATAGAAGGGCGGCTACGGAACTGTCTGTTCCTCCGCTCATGCCTAGTAGGACTTTATTATTGGACTCTGTTTCTCTCATCTTTATAGCAGTTTTGTGAGGATAGATGCCGGAATATCCATTTTGGAGAAGGCAAACAGTTTCTTTCCCAAATCTTTCAAAGAGGCTCCGATGTGATATACGTCGGATTGGTCTATAATAAGAAAACGGTCATGTGCCTGGCTATTAGCCCATTGGCGGAATTGGATTCCTCGTTTCGTATTTACACGGTATCCTACTGATATAATCACATCTAAATTATAATATTCTAAGTTACGGGTAATCTGTCTGTTGCCTTCTTGGCGAACTGTTCGGAAATTCCGAACGGTTGAACTTTGGATTAGTTCTTCTGATTTATGGCTTAACTCTGCCTGCAAGTTCTCCTCTTTCAGTGAGTCAATCTTCTGGTCTTTCAATTCACTCTCTTTCTTGAATTCTTGTTTCTGCCTGTAGAGCTCCAGCTCTTTTTGCATCAACAGATGCTTCCGGCTGACAGCTATGCGATAGGCTATATAATATAGTAGTAAACCCACAGCGACTGCATATATCAGGTAGCTCCACCAGGTGCGATACCAAGGAGGCAAGATTTCAAATGAGAACGAAGTCATTACCAACTCCTGGCCTTTATCGGTCATCAATTTTACGCTAAACACATACTTACCTTCATGCAGACCCGTAAATTCTTTAATAGTATTCTCACTGTACTCGCTCCATTCTCCCCTTTCGCTCCCCTCGCTCAAGCGATAGGAAAAAAGAGCCGATTGGGATGCATCGTTACTGTTCACATTATACTCTATGCGGAGGGAGTTGTGTTTATAGGGAATAGTGACAAGAGAATCTGTGTAATGATAGCTACGCCCGTAAATCAATGAGTCGCGTCGTCCTGTGAGATATACACGGCGTATCTGTAGAGATAGCTTTTCCTTACCCACAGCCGTCGATGAAAAGCGTACCAGGGAAAAACCTTCTTCCGTTCCCACCACAGCTTGCCCGTCATATACATTTACATGCTCATAGTTCTCTATCAAAGAGCCCTTCAAGAATGTATCATGAGGCAATTTTGAATAGGTATTCTTCACAGCATCGTAGCGCAACAACTTGAGAGCTTCACCTGAAACGTACCATATATTATGGGCCATATCCATGGTGAGATAACTGTAAGCGGCTTTCCCGTCCAACATATTTTCCAACTCATGATATTCTTCCAGACTATCCGTGGCTTGATTGTAGCGCCATAACCCGTAATGTGACACTGCAACTGTTTCACTGTTTACCTGCGTCAGAAATATATCATAACCGGAAGGGAAAGCGCTATGGTTATACTTTTTCAAACTTACCACTTCCTGCAAATCATCCGACAGAATCAAGCGGCAGACACCTCTGTCCTTATTTGTCACCCATAACGCATTACCCGAGCTTTCAGCCATTAGGCTTTTTGCAGCATAAGTGAAATTCTTAAGCCGGAAAGCAGGCTGCCAACGCCCGGCCACTTTTTTCAGTAAATGCAACCCACTATATTTACCATAAGTACCCGCAATCAGCACATCCGGGCGACCGTTCAAAGGGACAAGGCTCCTGACACCTTTTATACCATCCAAATGCTCCATCTTATCGCCGTCTATCACAAAGACACCGTTGTCCGAAGCACAGAACAGCTTACCGTCATAGTTTAGGAAAGACCACATCTGTCCACCGGTTCCGGGAACAAAAGTCATCGGTATCTCTTTGTTCAGTTCAGTGGATGGTAGTGTTGTATAAAGGCCCTGATTGGAAGCCAGATACAACTTACCCTGATAAACGATAGAAGAATATCCGGACCCAATGACCGGTTTATTACCATATAGAGAAGAAACGGGCGAACTCAAATGTACACAGTCAATGCCATTATCCAGCCCCAACCAAAGGTTGTTCTGCGCATCGAAAGACATACTGAGCACTGTTTTGTTCTGCAATCCACTATTAATGGAAATCACATTCATTTCATCCTTTTCCAAATCAAGCAAACAAACCCCATCCTGCACAGAGCCAAGTGCCAGCAAAGACTGGTTAAGAGCAGCACAAAACACACGATTGTGCTGCATAAAGCTATCTGCAACACTATTGAACTTCTGCACCGTCTCGCCATCATAGATAAAAAGGCCGTTGTAACGGGTGGCTATCAGAATCTTGCCACTATAGGGTAATAGTCCCGATACCCTGCCCAGCATCTCCGAACCCGGCACCAAACTGAACTTCTTTCCATCCATCACCAGAACTCCCTCGGCCGCACCGATATAGAACTTATTATATAAAATGGCCGAAGTATAAATCTCACCCGGATACTCCAAGTATTCCAACTTATTATTTTCCCAGTAGAACAAACTACGGTCTGATTGGAAATAGATTCTCTCTTTATCCTGCAATATGTTCCATATCACGCCAACTATTGAATTCGGGGGCAAATTGTCCGAAAGGCATGTATAGTCCAATCCGCCCAGCCTGTTTGGAGTGAAATAACCGAACCGCCCGATTCCACCGATATAAATCCGTCCGTCATTCCCTATTCTCATGGCCCGCGCCTTTGCATTACGTATAGGGTAAAGATTCCAGCTTGCACCGTCAAATTCGAGTAAACCGTTACTATTGGCCACATACATCCAACCGTTATCGTGTTGCTGTAACATCCAGTTTTGATTACCTGCCTTATAAGTATGGCGGGTATAGTTCGTTACCGGGCGTTGCCATCCTGCATTCAACTGCACCGACAGCGATAACAAAAGGGTAAGTATAAAATAGGACTTGCTTTTCATAGCGGTCAACATTTGCGTTTATGAAGCAAAGATAACTCCTTTACTCTAAAGTAGTATTCCACCACATCATCTTTAACAGATTTACTCAGAAGAAGCATACTTGAAAGAAAACGTACTTATAACCAACACCTTACAACATTCGTGAGAAAGTAATGATGTAGTCAAAACCGGCATTTGATGTAATTATGATGTAGCCGACTTCGGAATACGAATGCCTCATACCTGTATATTTGCCATCACTCTACAGAAGAATGCATGGAAATCGTTCTTCTTAATTTTAAATCAAAATATAGTAGTATGAAAACACTCTTGAAGAACAGTCTGACTTTTCTTTTGATGCTGATGCCGGTATTAGCTTTCGCCCAGCAAGCACCTCAGATAATGAATGTCAGCGCACGCCAGAAGACATCCCTCGACGGGCAGTGGAAAACAATTGTAGATCCTTTTGAAAACGGCTACTACGATTACCGTCTGAAACCCTATGCCGGAGGTTATGCCCAGGACAAGACTTATTCCGACAAGACCAAGTTGCAGGAATACGACTTTGAAACGGATAAACTGCTGTTTGTTCCCGGAGACTGGAACACACAGCGTCCGCAATTGTATTATTATGAAGGAACCGTATGGTACCGCAAACATTTTGAATACTCCTTGCAGCCGGGCAAGCGCCTTTTCCTGAACTTCGGAGCTGTTAATTACGAGGCTATCGTGTGGCTGAACGGCAAACGTCTGGGAAGGCACATCGGCGGGTTTACTCCTTTCAACTTTGAAATTACCAACCTCCTGAAAGAAGGCACGAACAGCCTCGTGGTCAAGGTGGACAACAAACGCCTGCCCGAAGCTGTGCCCACGGTCAATGCAGATTGGTGGAACTTCGGTGGAATAACCCGTCCCGTCACTCTGATAGAAATGCCTGCAACCTATATACGCGACTATTACGTACAGTTGGCAAAGGATGACAAGAACATGATTGAGGGCTGGGTGCAACTGGAAGGTTCTGACAAGGAACAGAAGATAACACTGGATATTCCCGAACTGAAAGTAAAGAAAGAAGTCACGACCGATGCCAACGGGTATGCTTCATTCCTAATAAAAAGCAAACCTATACTCTGGACTCCGGAGAATCCGAAATTATATGCCGTGAACCTGGCTTCCGAAACGGATAAGGTTTCTGATGAGATAGGTTTCCGCACGATTCGCACGGAGGGCACCAAGATATTGCTGAATGACAAGGAAATCTTCTGCAGGGGTATCAGCATCCACGAAGAAACTCCCTATTACAGTGGTCGTGCTTACTCAAAAGACCATGCCCACACATTGCTGAGTTGGGCAAAGGAACTGGGATGCAACTTTGTTCGCCTGGCCCATTATCCCCATAATGAAGAGATGGTGCGCGAGGCCGAACGTATGGGCTTCCTTGTATGGTCCGAAATTCCCGTGTATTGGACGATTCACTGGGAGAACAAGGATACTTACCAAAATGCGGAGCAACAATTGTGCGACATGATTGCCCGCGACAAGAACCGTTGTAACATCATCATCTGGTCTATTGCCAACGAAACTCCGCACAGCGAGACGCGTCTCACGTTCCTCTCTAATCTGGCAAACAAAGCAAGAAGCCTCGATAGCGTCCGCCTGATTGGCGCAGCTATGGAGAAGGAAGAAGTACAGCCGGGTGTTCTGACGGTAAACGACCCGTTGGGAGAGCTATTGGATAT
>ENA-OPLO01000224-OPLO01000224.1-human-gut-metagenome-genome-assembly--contig:-NODE-224-length-20144-cov-2.621036_pt1 | contig 20144 bp, 9 predicted proteins | sample MGYA00241818_ERZ501721 | MGnify/ENA primary metagenome ERZ501721 (study PRJEB25962, sample SAMEA2042096) | human gut metagenome | biome: human gut; feature: human-associated habitat; material: faeces... | reverse complement strand
GAAACTGCTCTTCCTCTCCAAAGAGGACAATACCATCTATCAGATGATTGCCGGGCGCATGGTCGAGGCATTCTCTGAGAAATGCGTCAAGGATGTGACCACTGTCACGGCGGAATGTGCCGGAGTGGAGTTTACCGTAAAAGGCAGCGTCGTGAAGCAAACCGGATGGCGTGCCGTCTATGGCGAGGAAAAAGAGGAAATTACCATCCCCGGCTGGCAGGAAGGCGACACGCTGACACCGAAAGGCTCGTCCATTACCGAAGGAAAGACCAAACCCAAGCCGCTGCATACCGAAGCCACCCTGCTCTCGGCAATGGAAACGGCGGGCAAGGAAATTGAGGACGACGCACTGCGGCAGGCGATGAAGGACTGTGGCATCGGTACTCCCGCCACACGCGCCTCCATCATCGAAACGCTTTTCAAGCGCGGTTACATGGAACGCTGCAAGAAGTCGCTTGTTCCCACCGAAAAAGGACTTGCCCTCAATTCCGTCGTCAAGACGATGCGCATCGCCGATGTTGCCATGACGGGCGAATGGGAAAAGGAGCTGGCGCGTATCGAGCGCGGGGAACTGTCCGACGACACCTTCCGCAAGGAGATAGAGGCGTACACACGTGAGATAACCTCCGAACTGATCTCGTGCGACAAGCTCTTCGGCAGCCGTGACTCCGGCTGCGCGTGTCCCAAGTGTGGCACGGGCAGGATGCGGTTCTACGGCAAGGTGGTACGCTGCGACAACACGGAGTGCGGACTGCCCGTGTTCCGGCTGAAAGCGGGACGCACCCTGTCCGACGATGAAATCAAAGACCTGCTCACCGAAGGGCATACCAAGCTGCTCAAAGGGTTCAAGAGCAAACAGGGCAAGAGTTTCGATGCTGTTGTCGCCTTTGACGGGGAATATAACACGACTTTTGTGTTCCCGGAGGCTAAAAAGGACAAGAAATTTTCAGGACGGAAGAAATAGTATTAACTTTGCCACTTGTTCAGAGTAATGAATTGTTCTTCGATACCGGATTACACTCATACTTTGGATTTAGTGGTGGCACTCGGAGGGATACCGAGTGCCTTTTTCTTCCTTTTTCCAACCGATTATCCCGTTAATTATCAATCCGCTAAATCCAAAGTAATGAACAACAAGAAGAAAAACGAGGGTCAGACCGACTTTTCCTATTACGGTCTGTACCTGCTGGACTATCTCCGCACGAACAAGTTTGAACAGGCTGACGACACCGCTTTCATACGGGAACGGGCCGACCGTGCCGCCGAAACGTATGAGAGGGCACGGCTTGAAGGCTATCCCGCCGATGGTGCGCAGGAACTGGCGATGGACACGCTGCTGCGCGGGCTGCATTATTCCCGTTACGCCATCCTCCGCGAAGTCGTGGAAAACGAGTTTGCCGATGAAGTGCCGGAAGAGAAGCGTGAAGCCTTTGTCCTGAAACTGCTGCCGCTTGTCGGCAACGTGTTCTCCGTCTATGACCTCTCGGATGACAATTTCGCCCTGTCTTCCGATTACGACCTGCTCTACACGGAGCTGACGGGAGCAACCGTCCTTTACTTAGACGAATATGGCGTTTAACCGCAAACAGAAACTGCGGGACAACATCGAGGCGATACGGACGGCATTCATCCTTGACAGGGAAAATAGGACAGCGACAACCGAAGAGCGTGCCATACTTCAAAGGTACTGCGGTTTCGGCGGTCTGAAATGTATCCTCAACCCTGCAAAGGAACTGACGGATGCCGTCCGGTGGGCGAAATCCGACCTCGAACTGTTCGCCCCGACGGTGGAGCTGCACAGGCTTATCCGTGAGAACAGCAAGGACGAAACAGAGTACAAGCGGTTTGTGGATTCGCTGAAAGCGTCCGTGCTGACCGCTTTCTACACCCCCAAAGAGATAACCGACACCATCGCGGACGTGCTGGCAGATTACAGCGTCCGCCCCGCCCGTATGCTCGAACCGTCGGCAGGTGTCGGCGTGTTCGTGGATTCCATGCTGCGGCACAGCCCCAATGCGGATGTGATGGCTTTCGAGAAGGATCTGCTCACGGGTACAATCTTGAGGCATCTCTATCCCGACCAGAAAATGCGCACCTGCGGTTTTGAGAAAATCGAAAGACCGTTCAACAATTATTTCGACTTGGCGGTGTCCAACATTCCGTTCGGTGACATTGCCGTGTTCGACGCGGAGTTTCAGCGGAGCGACTCTTTCGGCAGACGCTCCGCCCAGAAAACCATCCACAACTATTTCTTTCTCAAAGGACTGGATGCCGTGCGTGACGGCGGTATCGTGGCGTTCATCACCTCGCAAGGGGTATTGAATAGCACCAAGACCTCCGTGCGTAACGAGCTGTTCAGTCAGGCCAATCTGGTATCCGCGATACGCCTGCCCAACAACCTGTTCACGGACAACGCGGGCACGGAGGTGGGCAGTGACCTGATTGTCCTGCAAAAGAACCTCAGCAAGAAGGAAATGTCGCAGGACGAGCGGCTGATGACCGTGATACAGACGGACACGAAAACCGCCCTGACCGACAACGCCTATTTCATCCACCACCCGGAACGCATCGTGCATACGATGGCGAAACTTGACACAGACCCCTACGGGAAGCCCGCTATGGTTTATCTGCACGAGGGCAAGGCAGCAGGCATCGCCGGGGATTTGCGCCGTATGCTCGACGAGGATTTCCATTACAGGCTTGCCATGCGCTTGTATTCGGGTTCAATCCGGCAGGCAGGAACGGAAGAAAAAGTTGCCGTTCAAAATAAAGTAGAGCGTCCTGCCATAAAATTGGAAACAGTATCCTCGGCGCAGACGGTGGAAACTCCGACAGAAAAGCCGCAACCCGCAGATGAAAAGCCGGAGATAGAACCGCGCCCGCAATATTCCGCAGGCGTGCAGCTCACCCTGCTTGACCTCTGGGGGATGACGGAAGAGGTCAGCCAACCGAAAACCTCCAAAAAGAAAAAGACGGTGAAAAAGGCAGTTACGGCAAAGTCCACTCCGCCCAAACCGAAAGTCACGGTTACACCGACAGCTCCAACTGCAAAACCCGCAATGGAGAATAAGGAGGTGAAAGCGGAGAACACCGCCAAGCCTGCCGACCCGGACGACATCTATGCCACACTGGACTGGGATACCAATCCTCCCATCAACGGTTTCTATGAAATGATGATGGGTTTGACGCCGGAGCGTAGGAAAGAACTTCGGGAACTGGCAAGGCAGCATAACGAGAAACAAGTGGCGGAAAAGACGGAAGTGAAAGCCGTGCCGGAAACTTCCCGTGAGCAGCCACGACAGGAGGAAACACAGCCGGAGGCAGTCGCAGCACCTGCCGTTACAGATACCCCATCGGAAGCGGTGGGGACTTTCCTTTTCCCCGACATCGAAGCGGAAAAGCCGAAGGAGGAAATCGTGGACCTTTCTCCGCGTGCCTACCACCGCACGCCGGAGATGCACCTGCGCGAAGGGTCGCTGGTGGCTGACCGGGGGCGTCATAACATCGGCTACCTGAAAGACATCACGCCATACGGGGCGACATTCCAGCCGCTCGACCTGAAAGGATACCAGAAGGAAAAGGCGTTGTTGTATGTGTCACTGCGTGACGCCTACGAGCGTCTGTACCGTTATGAATCGCTCCGGCGCGAGGCAAATGTTCCGTGGCGAGAGCATCTGAATACCTGTTACGATGAGTTTGTCATGCGCTACGGCAACCTCAACGCCAAGCAGAACGTGAAGTTAGTGATGATGGATGCGGGCGGGCGCGACATCCTTTCGCTGGAACGGATGGAAAACGGAAAGTTCGTCAAGGCGGACATCTTCGAGCATCCTGTTTCCTTCGCGGTGGAGAGCCATGCCAACGTAGGCTCTCCCGAAGAAGCCCTGTCTGCGTCGCTCAACAAATATGGTACGGTCAATCTCGACTATATGCGGGAGATAACCGACAGCACGGCGGAGGATTTGCTCACTGCCCTGCAAGGGCGCATCTACTACAATCCGCTCGTGACCGGTTACGAAATCAAAGACCGTTTCATCGCCGGAAATGTCATAGAGAAAGCGGAACGCATAGAGGCATGGATGGGTGACAATCCCGAAAATGAGCGTATGCCGGAGGTGAAGCAGGCGTTGGAGGCTCTGAAAGATGCCGAGCCGCAGCGCATCGCCTTCGAGGATCTGGACTTCAATTTCGGGGAACGCTGGATTCCGACGGGTGTCTATGCCGCCTACATGAGCCGGCTGTTCGACACGGAGGTGAAAATCGCCTATTCCGCAAGCATGGACGAGTTTTCGGTGGTGTGCGGCTACCGCACCATGAAAATCACGGACGAGTTTCTGGTGAAGGGGTATTACCGGAACTATGACGGTATGCACCTCCTAAAACACGCCCTGCACAACACCTGCCCTGACATGATGAAGTCCATCGGCAAGGACGAGCATGGCAACGACATCAAGATGCGCGACAGCGAGGGAATACAACTCGCCAACGCCAAGATTGACGAGATACGAAACGGCTTCTCCGAATGGCTCGAAGAGCAGTCGCCGCAGTTCAAGGAGCGGCTTGTGACGATGTATAACCGCAAGTTCAACTGTTTCGTGCGCCCGCGCTACGACGGCTCCCATCAGACCTTTCCCGACCTCAACCTGAAAGGGCTGGCAAGCCGGGGTATCAAGAGCGTCTATCCCTCACAGATGGATTGCGTCTGGATGTTGAAACAGAACGGCGGCGGAATTTGCGACCACGAGGTGGGAACCGGTAAGACGCTGATAATGTGCATCGCCGCGCATGAGATGAAGCGTCTGAATTTGGCACACAAGCCGATGATTATCGGGCTGAAAGCCAACGTTGCGGAGATTGCAGCCACCTATCAGGCGGCATATCCCAACGCACGTATTCTGTACGCTTCGGAGAAGGACTTTTCGACCGCCAACCGTGTGCGCTTCTTCAATAATATAAAGAACAACGACTACGATTGCGTCATCATGTCGCACGACCAGTTCGGCAAGATACCGCAGTCGCCGGAATTGCAGCAGCGCATCCTGCAAGCAGAGCTTGACACGGTGGAGGAAAACCTCGAAGTGCTACGGCAGCAGGGAAAGAACGTGTCGCGGGCGATGCTGAAAGGATTGGAGAAGCGCAAGCACAACCTTGAAGCGAAGCTGGAGAAGGTGGAACACGCCATAAAGTCACGCACGGACGACGTGGTGGATTTCAAGCAGATGGGCATCGACCACATCTTCATAGATGAGAGCCACCAGTTCAAGAATCTGACTTTCAACACGCGCCACGACCGTGTGGCGGGATTGGGAAACAGCGAGGGAAGCCAGAAGGCACTTAACATGCTCTTTGCCATACGCACCATACAGGAGCGCACAGGAAAAGACTTGGGTGCGACCTTCCTCTCCGGCACGACTATCAGCAACTCACTGACTGAATTGTACCTGCTGTTCAAGTACCTGCGCCCGAAGGAGCTGGAACGGCAGGACATAAGGTGTTTCGACGCTTGGGCGGCGATATTTGCCAAGAAGACGACGGATTTTGAATTTAACGTGACGAACAATGTGGTCCAGAAGGAGCGTTTCCGCTACTTCATCAAAGTGCCGGAGCTTGCCGCCTTCTATAATGAAATCACGGACTACCGCACGGCGGAGGATGTGGGCGTTGACCGTCCTGCCAAGAACGAGATACTGCACCATATACCGCCCACGCCGGAACAGGAGGACTTCATACAGAAACTGATGCAGTTCGCCAAGACGGGCGATGCCACCTTGTTGGGCAGGCTGCCGCTTTCGGAAACGGAAGAAAAGGCGAAGATGCTCATCGCCACGGACTATGCCCGGAAAATGGCACTCGACATGCGCATGATAGACCCGAATTACGAAGATCATCCCGACAACAAAGCGAGTCACTGTGCCAAGATGATCGCGGAGTATTACCAAAAATACGACGCGCAGAAAGGCACGCAGTTCGTTTTCTCTGATTTGGGGACATACCAGCCGGGCGACGGGTGGAACGTCTATTCGGAAATCAAGCGCAAACTGACGGAGGACTACGGTATACCGCCAAGCGAGGTGCGCTTCATTCAGGAGTGCAAGACCGACAAGGCTCGGAAGGCGGTGATAGACGCCATGAACGCCGGGACGGTGCGTGTGCTGTTCGGCTCTACCTCTATGCTCGGAACGGGTGTGAACGCCCAGAAACGGTGTGTGGCTATCCATCATCTCGATACGCCGTGGCGACCGTCCGACTTGCAACAGCGTGACGGACGCGGAGTTAGGGCAGGTAATGAGATTGCCAAACATTTCGCCGGGAACAACGTGGATGTAATCATCTACGCGGTGGAGAAGTCACTGGACAGCTACAAGTTCAACCTCCTGCACTGCAAGCAGACTTTCATAAGCCAGCTCAAAAGCGGTGCGATGGGTGCGCGTACCATCGACGAGGGGGCAATGGACGAAAAATCGGGCATGAATTTCTCGGAATACATGGCGTTGCTCTCCGGCAATACCGACCTGTTGGACAAGGCGAAACTGGAAAAGCGGATCGCATCGCTCGAAGGGGAACGCAAGTCGTTCAACAAGGGCAAGCGTGATTCGGAGTTCAAGCTGGAGTCAAAGACCGGCGAGTTGCGCAACAACACGGCTTTCATAGATGCCATGACGGAGGACTGGAACCGCTTCCTGTCGGTGGTGCAGACCGACAAGGAGGGCAACCGCCTTAATATAATAAAGGTGGACGGAGTGGATTCCGCCGATGAGAAGGTCATCGGAAAGCGTTTGCAGGAGATAGCCAAGAATGCCACGACCGGAGGGTTGTACACGCAGGTCGGTGAACTTTACGGTTTTCCGATAAAGGTGGTGAGCGAGAGGATACTCAAAGAGGGATTGGAGTTTACCGACAACCGCTTCGTGGTAGAGGGGAACTACAAGTACACCTACAACAACGGGCATCTGGCGATGGCTGACCCGTTGGCCGCCGCCCGCAACTTCCTCAACGCGATGGAGAGGATACCCTCCATCATCGACCAGTACAAGGCGAAGAACGAGGTGCTGGAGAGGGAGATACCGCAGTTGCAGGAGATAGCGGGCAAGGTGTGGAAGAAGGAGGACGAGCTGAAGCAGTTGAAGTCCGAACTTGCCGCCCTTGACCGAAAAATTCAGCTGGAGCTTGCGCCACCCACGCCCGAAGTCGCAGAAAAGGAGAATGAAGGGCAACAGCTCAAGCCGGAAGCGGAAGATGTGAGGAACAGGCAGGCGCAATATCCCGAAAATGCACCGCCGCAGATACGCAGTCCGGCGGATAGTATCGTTGCCAACCATGTCATAATCGGGCGTCCGGGACTGTATGCCAAGGAGGAAACCCGGTCCAAAGGATTGAAAATATAACCTAAGGAATTTTATCTGAAGTATTAATAAGGGCTATCCCAAAAGGTCTAAAAGTAAATTTTATCCTTTCTGCAAGTATCTGTAGGATGGCAACTGCATTTTTTTCTTTTTGGGCAGCCCTTATTAAAATTTATTCTTATTTTAGGTTATATACATTCATGTCCATTTATGTAAAAAATTCCTGCTGACCTTGTTTATGTCTTGTCAGTCACCATTTGCAAAACCATATTTGACCCTCAAAGAGGCTGAATTTGATAAGTAACTTGCTACATACTCATAATAAGGAGCTAAATAGAACACGAATGGGAAATACTCAAATGCCAAACTAAAGAAGATATTGGCCAAAATAAACGCTATACCGAGAGAGAAACTTGATTTTTCAACTTCCTAAAACGGTGTTGTTCAAACATTTCTACTTATTTGTACTTGCCAGTTGAACCTACGCTTCCCTAATAAAATGTCTATGGTAAAAAGTTAAAAAATCCTCCCACTTTTGTTAGATATATTTTTTTGTGTAATTTTGTAATCGTTATGCGGCAGTAATAATATACATATTAATACGAGTTAGTAATCCTGTAGTTCTCATATGCTACGAGGAGGTATTAAAAGGTGCGTTTCGACAATGCATCTACTGTAGTATATTATTGCTTAATCCAAATGAATATTATAAATTTAGGAATTCTTGCTCACATTGATGCAGGAAAAACTTCCGTAACCGAGAATCTGCTGTTTGCCAGTGGAGCAACGGAAAAGTGCGGCTGTGTGGATAATGGTGACACCATAACGGACTCTATGGATATAGAGAAACGTAGAGGAATTACTGTTCGGGCTTCTACGACATCTATTATCTGGAATGGAGTGAAATGCAATATCATTGACACTCCGGGACACATGGATTTTATTGCGGAAGTGGAGCGGACATTCAAAATGCTTGATGGAGCAGTCCTCATCTTATCCGCAAAGGAAGGCATACAAGCGCAGACAAAGTTGCTGTTCAGTACTTTACAAAAGCTGCAAATCCCGACAATTATATTTATCAATAAGATTGACCGTGCCGGTGTGAATTTGGAGCGTTTGTATATGGATATAAAAACAAATCTGTCGCAAGATGTCCTGTTTATGCAAACTGTTGTCGATGGATCGGTTTATCCGGTTTGCTCCCAAACATATATAAAGGAAGAATACAAAGAATTTGTATGCAACCATGACGACGATATATTAGAACGATATTTGGCGGATAGCGAAATTTCACCGGCTGATTATTGGAATACGATAATCGCTCTTGTGGCAAAAGCCAAAGTCTATCCGGTGCTACATGGATCAGCAATGTTCAATATCGGTATCAATGAGTTGTTGGACGCCATTTCTTCTTTTATACTTCCTCCGGCATCAGTCTCAAACAGACTTTCAGCTTATCTCTATAAGATAGAGCATGACCCCAAAGGGCATAAAAGAAGTTTTCTTAAAATAATTGACGGAAGTCTGAGACTTCGAGACGTTGTAAGAATCAACGATTCGGAAAAATTCATCAAGATTAAAAATCTAAAGACTATTTATCAGGGCAGAGAGATAAATGTTGATGAAGTGGGTGCCAATGATATCGCGATTGTAGAAGATATAGAAGATTTTCGAATCGGAGATTATTTAGGTGCTAAACCTTGTTTGATTCAAGGATTATCTCATCAGCATCCCGCTCTCAAATCCTCCGTCCGGCCAAATAAGCCCGAAGAGAGAAGCAAGGTGATATCCGCTCTGAATACATTGTGGATTGAAGACCCGTCTTTGTCCTTTTCCATAAACTCATATAGTGATGAATTGGAAATCTCGTTATATGGTTTGACCCAAAAGGAAATCATACAGACATTGCTGGAAGAACGATTTTCCGTAAAGGTCCATTTTGATGAGATCAAGACTATCTACAAAGAACGACCTATAAAAAAGGTCAATAAGATTATTCAGATCGAAGTACCACCCAACCCTTACTGGGCCACAATAGGGCTGACTCTTGAACCCTTACCGTTAGGGGCAGGGTTGCAAATCGAAAGTGACATCTCCTATGGTTATCTGAACCATTCTTTTCAAAATGCCGTTTTTGAAGGGATTCGTATGTCTTGCCAATCTGGTTTACATGGATGGGAAGTGACAGATCTGAAAGTAACTTTTACTCAAGCCGAGTATTATAGCCCGGTAAGTACACCTGCTGATTTCAGACAGCTGACCCCTTATGTCTTCAGGCTGGCTTTGCAACAGTCAGGTGTGGACATTCTCGAACCGATGCTCTGTTTTGAGTTGCAGATACCCCAAGTAGCGAGTTCCAAAGCTATTACAGATTTGCAAAAACTGATGTCTGAGATTGAAGACATCAGTTGTAATAATGAGTGGTGTCATATTAAAGGGAAAGTTCCATTAAATACAAGTAAAGACTATGCCTCAGAAGTAAGTTCGTACACTAAGGGCTTAGGCATTTTTATGGTTAAGCCATGTGGGTATCAAATAACAAAAGACGGTTATTCTGATAATATCCGCATGAACGAAAAAGATAAACTTTTATTCATGTTCCAAAAATCAATGTCATTAAAATAATGGAGCGGTCAGGAAATTTCTATAAGGCAATACGGTTGGGATATATACTTATCTCCATTCTTATCGGATGTATGGCATATAATAGCCTCTATGAATGGCAGGAGATAGAAGCATTAGAACTTGGCAATAAAAAAATAGACGAGCTCCGAAAAGAAATAAACAATATCAATATTCAAATGATAAAATTTTCTCTATTGGGTGAAACAATACTGGAATGGAACGATAAAGATATCGAGCATTACCATGCACGGCGTATGGCAATGGACAGTATGCTCTGCCGTTTCAAGGCCACCTATCCAGCAGAGCGCATCGATAGTGTGCGCAGTCTTTTAGAGGATAAGGAACGACAGATGTTCCAGATAGTCCGGTTAATGGATGAACAACAATCTATTAACAAGAAGATAGCCAATCAAATTCCGGTTATTGTGCAGAAAAGTGTGCAGGAACAGTCCAAAAAGCCAAAACGAAAAGGTTTCTTGAGCATCTTCGGCAAAAAAGAGGGAACGAAGCCAACGACAACAACGACTACGCTCCGTTCATCCAATAGAAACATGGTCAACGAACAGAATGCGCAGAGCCGTCGATTGTCAGAACAAGCCGATAGTCTTGCTGCCCGTAATGCAGAACTTAACAGACAACTGCAAGGATTGATTTGCCAAATCGAAAAGAAGGTGCAATCTGATTTACAAAATAGAGAAAGCGAGATAACAGCCATGCGTAAAAAATCATTTATGCAGATAGGCGGCTTGATGGGATTTGTTCTTTTGCTGTTGGTCATTTCCTATATCATCATACACCGTGATGCAAAGAACATTAAACGATACAAACGCAAGACAACGGATTTGATCGAGCAATTGGAACAGTCCGTGCAACAAAATGAGGTACTCATAACCTCCCGAAAGAAAGCGGTATATACTATTACCCATGAGTTGCGTACACCACTGACGGCAATAACCGGCTATACCGAACTTTTGCGGAAAGAATGCAATAGCGGTAATAATGGGCAATATATCCAAAATATACTGCAATCCTCCGACCGTATGCGGGATATGCTCAACACTTTGCTTGACTTCTTCCGCCTGGACAACGGCAAGGAACAGCCCCGTCTGTCACCCTGCCGGATTTCAGCAATCACGCACACACTTGAAACGGAGTTCATGCCTGTTGCCGTGAACAAAGGGCTGTCCTTGTCCGTGAAGACTGGACACGATGCCATTGTATTGACCGACAAAGAGCGAATAATACAAATCGGGAATAACCTGCTGTCAAACGCTGTCAAGTTCACAGAAGAAGGCGGTGTTTCTTTGATTACTGAATATGATAATGGAGTTCTGACACTGGTCGTTGAAGATACAGGTACAGGCATGACAGAAGAGGAACAGAAACAAGCGTTCGGTGCGTTTGAACGTCTATCAAATGCCGCCGCAAAGGAGGGTTTCGGGCTTGGGCTTGCCATAATGCGTAATATTGTGTCGATGCTTGGCGGAACAATCCGTTTAGACAGCAAGAAAGGGAAAGGCAGTCGTTTCACAGTTGAAATTTCTATGCAGGAAGCTGAAGAACAGCTTGGATATACAAGCAATACACCTGTTTATCATAACAATAAATTCCATGATGTTGTCGCCATTGACAATGATGAGGTATTACTTCTGATGCTGAAAGAGATGTATTCCCAAGAAGGAATACACTGCGACACTTGCACCGATGCTGCGGCACTGATGGAAATGATACGCCAGAAAGAATACAGCCTGTTGCTGACAGACTTGAATATGCCCGATATAAACGGTTTCGAATTGCTGGAACTGTTGCGTTCGTCCAACGTGGGCAATTCACCAACAATCCCGGTGGTTGTGGCAACCGCTTCGGGCAGTTGTAACAAAGGGGAACTATTGGCAAAAGGCTTTGCCGGATGCCTGTTCAAGCCGTTCTCCATATCGGAACTGATGGAGGTTTCCGACAGGTGTGCCATAAAAGCGACACCGGACGGGAAACCGGACTTTTCCGCCTTATTGTCCTATGGCAATGAAGCCGTCATGCTGGAAAAGTTGATAACTGAAACAGAAAAGGAAATGCAGGCGGTACGGAATGCAGCAAAAGAAAAAGACCTGCAAAAGCTGGATTCCCTGATCCACCACCTGCGCAGTTCGTGGGAGGTGCTCCGTGCCGACCAACCGCTGAATGTACTTTACGGATTGCTTCGTGGCGATGCTCTCCCGGATGGTGAAGCGTTAAGCCATGCCGTGACTGCCGTGCTGGATAAGGGAGTGGAAATAATACGGTTGGCAGAAGAGGAAAGGAGAAAATACGAAGATGGATAAGACAAAAATAATTGTGGTGGAAGACAACATCGTGTATTGCGAATATGTCTGCAATATGCTGTCACGGGAGGGCTACCGCAATATGAAGGCTTACCACCTCTCAACCGCGAAGAAACATCTGCAACAGGCAACAGATAATGATATCGTGGTTGCCGACCTGCGTCTGCCTGACGGCAGTGGCATAGACCTTTTGTGCTGGATGCGAAAGGAGGGAAAGATGCAGCCCTTCATCATTATGACCGACTACGCCGAAGTTAATACCGCCGTGGAAAGCATGAAACTCGGCTCGATAGACTATATTCCCAAACAGCTTGTGGAGGATAAACTTGTCCCCCTGATCCGTTCCATACTGAAAGAACGTCAGGCAGGACAACGCCGTATGCCTGTATTCGCCCGTGAAGGTTCCGCTTTTCAGAAAATCATGCACCGGATAAGGCTGGTAGCCGCCACCGACATGAGCGTGATGATATTTGGTGAGAACGGCACGGGCAAGGAGCATATTGCCCACCTGTTGCATGACAAGAGCAAACGTGCAGGCAAGCCATTTGTGGCGGTGGACTGCGGTTCACTCTCCAAAGAGCTTGCACCGTCGGCTTTCTTCGGACACGTCAAAGGTGCATTTACAGGTGCGGACAATGCCAAGAAAGGATATTTCCATGAGGCGGAAGGCGGCACGTTGTTTCTGGACGAGGTAGGAAACCTCGCGTTGGAAACCCAACAGATGTTGCTCCGTGCCATACAGGAGAGGCGGTATCGCCCGGTCGGAGACAAGGCAGACCGGAATTTCAATGTCCGCATCATCGCTGCTACCAATGAAGATTTGGAAGTAGCGGTGAATGAAAAGCGTTTTCGGCAGGATCTTCTGTACCGCCTGCACGACTTCGGGATAACCGTTCCTCCGTTGCGTGACTGTCAGGAAGACATCATGCCGCTGGCAGAGTTCTTCCGTGATATGGCAAACAGAGAGCTGGAGTGTAGCGTGAGCGGGTTCAGTTCCGAAGCACGTAAAGCGTTGCTGACACACGCATGGCCGGGCAACGTGCGGGAACTTCGGCAGAAAGTTATGGGTGCTGTATTGCAGGCGCAGGAAGGTGTTGTCATGAAAGAGCATCTGGAACTTGCCGTGACGAAACCGACCTCTACTGTCAGCTTCGCCTTGCGCAATGACGCGGAGGATAAGGAGCGGATATTGCGTGCGTTGAAACAGGCAAACGGCAACCGGAGTGTCGCCGCAGAACTGCTCGGCATAGGCAGGACAACACTATACAACAAACTTGAAGAGTATGGACTTAAATATAAATTCAAGCAATCATAGCCCGTAATTCACTGAATTTGGCTATCTTTGCATAACATTTGAGAAAAACGGCGATTGGCAGGAGCTTTTCGCCGCCAACATATAGGATAAGACCGCAAGGCGTTTCAAGCGAAAATCTGGTAAATTGGAACTACGGAGACGATTGCGTGATGCTTATGCTATGCTTACGCATAGCGTGCATTCACGTACTCTCCGTAAAGGCTTTACCAGAGCCATCGCTTGAAGGTAGTGTGAATTGCACGCTACTTTTTTACCCTTGCCTAACGAAAGGAAACGATTATGGGTAAAGTTCAGATTCTCGCCGTACTGACGATGGACGGATGTCTTTCTTCAGAGTTATATGATAAAGCACATCAGGATTTGTGCCTTGACCGTTGCGGTCTTGATGAAATCAGGAAGAAAGCCTTTTACCGTGTGACACCGGACTATTCCATTTCAATGCTGCACGAATGGAGAAAAGACTGCACAAACATCCGTTACCTCGCGGAAGCCACACCGGACACGGCAGACTATATAAACGGACTGCTGCGGATGCACGCTGTGGATGAAATCATACTATACACCGTTCCTTTCATATCCGGAAGCGGACGACATTTTTTTAAGTCGGCTCTGCCAGAGCAACACTGGACGCTTTCCTCTTTGAAAAGCTATCCCAACGGTGTATGTCGCATTATCTATATCCTTGATAAAAAAGCAAGATAGCCAAAATGTGCGGCAAGCATACATTTCTATTTTCAGGAATAGAATAAATGTTCCGATTACAAACAATTTAAGTCGGAGATAATTTGTCCTTGTGAAAAAATACTGAATTTTATACCTCTGAAATCCAGCACTTTGTAAAATTGAGTGTTGGATTTTTTATTTTCTGCCGCGTTTTTTGCCAATTATATTCATGTGCGCACGCAGAAAACAAAGTGTAATTTTCAAAATTGACAGAACCATGAATTATTTCTTGCTGGCGGAAACCGACTTTTTCCGCCTGATAAACGAAGCCGGCGACTGCAATATGGAAACGGCATACACGGCTTTCGCCACCCAAGTGATCGAACTGTGCAACGGCGGCATGGACATGAACCTTACCGTCATCGCGCTTGCCTACATCGAAATCGAGTTGCAGCACCATCCCGTACGTAATCTGTCAGAAGAAAAAAGAGAGATTGCCGCCTACGTCAGCAAGGCTCTGTCTTTCGTAAGAAAGATGCAGAAATTCCTTGCCACGCCCCAAGTGCCGCCACTGATATCCGCCAACAACACAACAGAAACCGCCACCAGCCTCCTGCAATGGACGGGCAATGCCATCGACCTCGTGGAACTTATCTACGGCATAGACGTGATGGGCTGCATCAACAACGGCAATATGCCGCTCAAACAGCTCGCCCCACTTCTCTATAAGATATTCGGGGTTGATTCTAAAGACTGCTACCGCTTCTACACTGATATCAAACGCCGGAAGAACGAAAGCCGCACCTATTTCATTGACAGGATGCAGGAAAAACTGAACGAGAGAATGTTGCGTGATGAGGAGTTGGAGCGGATGAGAAAATAAAAAAATATCCATTACATATGAGAAGACAGGAATACTCGTATCCTGTCTTTTTATTTTCATTTAATTATATATTAATTAGCACAATATATGTGAGTTTTTCATTCCTATAAGGACAAATTTCAGAAACGTATGTCTGGTAAATTATTGAGTCATCATAGTATGAACATATATCATTACTAAAAACAATGAAACAACTTCCATAAGATTGTGGTTGTAAAAATCGCCATTTAATAGCCCGTTTTTTTTGTAAAATTCGCCAATTAAAAAAATATGATTATCTTTGCATTATATTTTATAAGGTATGGAAACAGTAAATAGAATACTTCAAGAGAAGATTACAGCACGAATCGCGCCCAATAAAGCAGTACTGATTTTTGGTGCTCGCCGTGTTGGTAAAACGGTAATGATGCGTAAAATTGTGGACAACTATTCAGGTAGGACGATGATGCTCAACGGCGAAGACTACGACACATTAGCACTATTGGAGAATCGCTCAATAGCCAATTATCGGCATTTATTGGATGGTATTGATTTGCTGGCTATTGATGAGGCACAGAACATACCACAAATCGGTAGTATTCTGAAGTTGATAGTTGATGAAATACCGGGAATAAGTGTCTTGGCAAGTGGTTCTTCGTCATTCGATTTGCTGAATAAGACTGGTGAACCGTTGGTCGGCCGCAGTACGCAATTTCTCCTTACACCATTCTCGCAACGGGAAATCGCACAGACGGAAACGGCACTTGAAACCCGCCAGAACCTCGAAGCGCGCTTGATTTACGGTTCCTATCCCGAAGTAGTAATGATGGAGAACTATGAACGTAAAACAGACTACCTACGTGATATTGTCGGTGCATACCTGCTTAAAGATATCTTAGCAATTGACGGCTTAAAAAATTCGAGCAAGATGCGCGATCTACTGCGATTGATAGCTTTTCAGTTGGGCAGCGAAGTTTCTTACGAAGAGTTAGGTAAACAACTCGGCATGAGCAAGACGACCGTTGAAAAATACCTCGACCTATTGGAAAAGGTCTTCGTTATCTATCGTCTGGGGGCTTATTCGCGTAACCTACGCAAGGAGGTTACAAAAGCTGGCAAGTGGTACTTCTACGACAACGGCATTCGCAATGCCATTATCGGGGCTTTCTCACCGCTGGCCATTCGGCAGGATGTCGGTGCGCTGTGGGAGAACTACATCATCGGAGAGCGGCGCAAAGCGAACTTCAATGAGGGACTGCACAGGGAGTTCTATTTCTGGCGCACCTACGACAAACAGGAAATCGACCTGATTGAGGAGAGTGCCGACAGTCTTACCGCCTTGGAGTTCAAGTGGGGAAATAAAATGCCGGCCGCACCGAAAGCCTTCCAAGAAGCCTATCCCTATGCCGAGTTTCATGTGGTAAATCGGGAGAATTATTTGGAGTTCGTATAATCAATAAATTACGTATATGGAAACAAAACTACAATCCAAACAGCAATATCCGCGGTTTATCCAAAATAAACCGTGTGGTATTGACAAATTCGATGGAGGTTCGCAAGAAAGGTTGGCAAAAACTATTGCTCGCCATTTTTGTCAGAATGATTCATTGGATGAGGAATGTACTTTACCTCGAATTATCGGCATCGAAGGTATTTGGGGATCTGGAAAATCCAACGTGGTTAAAATGTTGGAACGTGAATTATCAGACGACTATTACTTTTTTGAGTATGACGCATGGGGACATCAAGAGGACTTGCAACGCCGCTCTATATTGGAATTGCTTACAAGCAAACTTATTGATGATGGTATCCTATCTGGAAATGCAACAATAAAAGTCAAAGGTGGAGGTACGAAAACCGTATCATGGTCTGAAAAGCTGAAATATTTATTAGCCCGTAAAACGGAGACCGTAACCGAAAAATATCCCCTTATCAGTAATGGTATGGTTGCGGCATTTTTGGTTGCAGTTTTAACTCCGATATTTACATTTATTGCGTATGCAGTAAAACCTACACCCACAACATGGTGGTTTTCTTTATTGTCTATTATCATAGCTGCACTGCCAGTTCTTATTGCATTGTGCGTTTGGAAATGGGCATATAGCAAAGATCATAAATATGGATGGAGTTATATGTTAGCTATTTATCAAGATAAAGTCGAAAAGGACGTTTGCTATGAGACTTTGAGCGAAGACGAACCAACGGTTTACGAGTTCAAAACATGGATGCAAGACATTTCTGATTTTATCAAGGAAAAAGGACAACGTAAATTAGTCCTTGTTTTTGACAACATGGATCGTCTCCCCGCTGAAAAAGTAAAAGAATTATGGTCTTCTATCCATACGTTCTTCGCCGATAGCGGTTTTGAAAATGTTTGGGCTGTTATTCCTTTCGATGAAACACATTTAGCTTGTGCATTCGGAGATGAGACCGACGAACAAACGAAACAACTGACCAAGTATTTTATCAATAAAACTTTCCCTATTGTTTATCGTGTTGCTCCTCCTGTTATTACCGACTATCGAAGTATATTCAACAAACTGTTTGTTGAAGCATTTGGAGAAACAGAAAATGAAGCGAAAGAAACTATAAATCGGATATTCAGATTGGTAAATCCTAATGCCAATGTTAGGGAAATTATATCATATATCAATGAGATGGTCGCTCTTAAACAAGAGTGGTGTAACGAAATTTTGATGATAAACATAGCATTGTTCTGTTTGAAGAAGACGGATATTCTGGCAAATCCAGTAGAACAAATATTGTCCGGCGACTATCTGAATGGCATTCAAACAATAATTAACAATGATCTGCAAACACAACGCGAAATTGCAGCTTTGGTATATGGTGTCGATGTTGAAGATGCTCGACAAATTCCATTGAAAAAATATATTGAAGGCTGCATCAACGGAGAAGAAGACCACGACATAAATCAATATGCAGAGACTAATAAACAATTTGACACTGTATTAGAAGAAGTTATACAATGTATGGACAATGCGCTTATCGATAAGATTATACATTGTTTGCATAAATTAACTCGAAAGAGCGATGTTATTCTGCGTGTATGGCAAAGAATAGCACAATTGAAATTAAAAGAATCCATAGAGAAGCAGGTGTTCCCTGTCGAATACCAAGAACTGCTGTTGCATTTAGACACGGAAAGCCAAAACCATGTGATTGCTCAATTATATAAGAAGATAGTTCGGTTCAATGACTTCAATGGCGGCGACTATTTCAAAACGTTAGATGCAATAGACAGGTTTATTGCGCAAAATAAGTTGGCGTGCGATTTTACGTCATTGATTGAAGCAAAAACAGTCAAGCCAAATACATTTATCGATTATATTCAAGCTGCAAATGCAACAGATGCTGCCTATCGGGATAACGCGACAACTAAAGCATATAAATATTATCAAGTAGCAACAAATTCGGAGGCGCTCGATAATTATTTGGCAAACTTACTACCCGATAATTTCGACCATGCAGATATTGTAAAAACGTTAAAAGATAATTCTACCTATACGTTTCCAACGCTTTTGCAAGCGATCACGAATTGCATTGATGAACAGAATGTAAATAAAGATAATATAGGGGCTATATTTACAACCTATCGTTTATTGGCATCTGACGAAGAAAGACCTTTACCTGTAACGTTAGATTCAACCTACATAAATCAGTTGCATTCTGAATTAGAAACTGATGGCCGAAACATTAAAGAGTCTGGATATTACGATTTAGTCGCCATGCAATTGGCACATGGTCATTCCGTTTCCTTAATAGAGGGTGGAGATATAAAATATGTTGCAGAACTCATGGACTATTATGTGGATCATGGAGACTTATTAGTAAATAGTGTGGGATGGAATATACCGCTATTAAATGAAACACTACAATACATGGTAAATCATAAACTTGGCTATAAATTATTGCTCTCAGACATATTGCCCCAATTTGAAGATATTAAGAACAGAATAGGTGTAACGGATGAGGTATTTATCGAGCATTTAGCAGAGTGGAATACCGATTTGGATAAGTATATCACTAAGAACAATATTAAAGATGTAATTCCTGACGCATCTTTTTACGATTTGACCACTAAAATAAGCAATGTCCTGACCGATCATATCAATAAAATAGCGTTCGAAGCGTTGTCTGAAATAAGTGTTGATACATTATACGCCCAAAGAACAGCACATACATCATATTATTGGTTTGTCGCAATAAAACATTTACTGGCTAAAATCAAATCCTTGCCAGATAACTTGACTGAATTTGGCAAAAAGATTCTGATGGATATTGCTTCTGGAACTCAAAGTTTGAATCCTTTCCCTAATTGTTTCAAGAATATAGTTGAAAGATTGGATAAACGAAAAATTAAATCGACAGTTACCGATATAAGAAATGATTTCTGCATCGGTAAAAAGACTATCAATGCAATAAAGTTTCAATTTTTCGAAACATGGCTTAGATCGCATGGTAATTTGAAAAGTCAAGCTGGAGACGTTATTGATAAAATAGTGAAACCTGTAATTTCCGATGGGGCATGCCGTTCATTGATTCTGCAAAACAAAGATTTTTATATGGATTTAATAAATACAGCAGGGGATGATGCTTATGAATTGAAAAAGAGTCTCCGAAACCTCATACAAAAAGATTCAGATCCGCAATTGGTTAAATTTGTCAATTCGATAGATTCAGTACCTGAGGTTGAAACCGCGTAAGTATTTGTCTAACAAGTCCGAATTTTACGATTTTACCCGTCAGAACTGAAGTGCCCCCCAAAAAAATTGTATCCAACTTTTGGGGGTCACTTCAAACTTCGATAGGGATAATTTTCAATTTTGGGGACTTGTTAGACAGTCTCATTATCTGGTAGCAGTTTACACAGCACCGGATCGTTTTTGATACGCTCCAGTTCCTCCTGCACAATCTGCTTCACCTCTTCCTTGATGCGCCGGTAGTTCGCCTGCACCGTTTCCTTCATGCGGTCGTTGCCGTCCTCGTCCGTGAAGTTT
>ENA-OPLO01000137-OPLO01000137.1-human-gut-metagenome-genome-assembly--contig:-NODE-137-length-24295-cov-2.224670_pt1 | contig 24295 bp, 10 predicted proteins | sample MGYA00241818_ERZ501721 | MGnify/ENA primary metagenome ERZ501721 (study PRJEB25962, sample SAMEA2042096) | human gut metagenome | biome: human gut; feature: human-associated habitat; material: faeces... | reverse complement strand
AGCTAGAATCATTAAGATTCAAGATACTGAATCACCAAGAATACTCATAGGAGTAAAAGTTGAAAAGAGAAATAGGCTCAATTCAATTGAAGCTGATAAAATGATATACAATTCCAATCTCAATAATAGATTAAGAGATATTCTAGCAGCTAACGGTGTTACAACAGGAGTTCTTACAAATCTTGAGAAAAGAATGGGTATTAATGGGGTTACTGATTTTGATACAGCAAAAACAGCAGCTAATGGATTAGTAGAGATGATTAGGTTGGCTAATGGTATTGAAGGAGAGAAAGCTCTTCCTGAAGAGTTTGCTCACTTTGCTATTGAAGCTATGGGAGAGTCTCCTATTATTAATAGATTAATCAATAACCTAAATTCAAATGGTCTCGTAGATGAAATACTTGGTGATGAATATGATACATATAATACACTCTATAATGGAGATACTGCTAAATTAGCCAAGGAAGCAGCAGGTAAATTACTTGCAAAACATTTGTTAAAATCAGAACCCATAGAACAGAAACCCTATAAGAACTTATTGGAGAGAGTTATCTCAGCTATTAAATCCTTCTTCAAGACCATAAATGTCAACCAGATACAAAAAGCTATATATGAAGCAGATAAAGATTTTGGTAGATTAGCAAGGGATATCCTTAATGGTAGAATGGATGAGGAGATAAGTATAGATAATATCAAGTCATCTGATCTATTCTATCAAACCAATGAAAGAATTCAAAGAGATAGAAAAGTACTACAGAATATTATTAATAATGAGCTTAAAAGACTTAAGATTTATGAAAAGAGAAATCCTAATAGTCAATTTAGTACCAATCAAAGGCTCCTTATTGATAGACTAGAAATGGAGCTATATGATAACAATGAAATTGAAGGAATTTATTCTTTTCTTAATAATGCTCTTGAAGAACTACAGAAAGTAAGCAGTAGACTTGGTATGTTAAGAGATACCTCAGCAACTAATGTAAATGAGAGAGCTTCAGTATTAAGAGATATAAGAAATTACATGTATTCTTATAAGAACATTATAGAAGATATAAGAAAAGCATTAGTAGATGAAGAGAGATATGCTGATAATAGATATGGTCAGAGAGTTAGAGTAGTACTAGATAATGCTTCTATCCTAGTTGGAGACTTATTTGTTAAGTATAATGATGTATCTATGCCTTTATTTATAGATTTCATTAAGCCCTTTATTGGAGAGAGTATTATGATACCTTTTGGTAAATTTAAGGGGAAAGTTATTAAAGCTGAAGATCTAGTAAAGATGGCTGATGAAGATATTTCTTTCTTCGATAGATGGCTTGATAGTATGGCAGATTCCTCTGATTATGCTCTAAAAATAATGGACCAAGCTGTCAAGAAGAGTAAAGAACAGGCAAGATCAAGAACCATTGATGTGATGAAACAATTACAGGCTGCTACTATCAAACTTGAAAAGGCTGGTATTAAGAATACTGACTGGATGTTTGAGAGGGATAGTAAGGGTGATTTAAGTGGTAATTACATCTCTGAAATCAATCAAGCCCTGTTCAAGGAGAAAGTAAGGGAAATGTTCAAATCTCTTAATGAGAAGTATGGAAAGAACCCTGTTGGTGAAAATGCTGAGAAGTATAAGAAAGAAAGACAAGCTTGGTTTGATGCCAATATGGAAATAGTCAATGGTAAGAAAGTACCTAAGATGTCAATCTATGGTAATAAGCAATACCAAAGACTAAATGCAGCTCAGAAAGAGTATTATGATACAGTGATGAACATTAAGTCCCAGTTGGATTCTTATTTGCCTGAGAAGTACACTACACTTACTAATGCTGTCAAGATAAGAAAGGACTTACTTGAGAGAGTTAAGTCATCTGATGGTGTGAGGTCAGGGGCAAAGCAGATATGGAAAAGTATCAAGGATGAGTTTATTAGAAGAACTGATGATGTGGACTTTGGAGACAGAGCTACAGTGAAGGACTTTGAAGGCAATGAGGTACAGACTCTTCCTATATACTTTACTAAACTGAAAGAGGGAGAAAGTGCAAATGACTTGTCTACTGACATTGTAAGTACTCTCACAGCCTATGCTGCAATGGCTAATGACTTTGATGAAATGAACAAGGTTATTGATGTGCTTGAATTAGGTAGAGACTTGTTAAGAGAAAGGCAAGTAATTCAAACTCAAGGGGGTAAGCCACTTGTAGAAAAGTTCAAGGCAGTAGGTAGAAAGGTTGAGAGTAAATTAACCAAAGAAGGAGAAGCTACAAGATTTGTCCAAAGACTGAATGACTTCTTTGAAATGCAAGTATATGGAAGATACATGGCAGATGAAGGTACATTTGGCAAGACAAATATTGATAAGGGTAAAGTTGCTAACTTTGTAAATAGAGTTACTTCTATGAACAACTTAGCACTCAATGTTCTTTCAGGTATTTCCAATATAGCTACTGGTAAAGTGATGATGAGAATTGAGTCATTTGCTGGTGAGTTCTTCAATGAGAAGAATACAATTACTGCTGATAGGATATATGGTCAATCTCTTCCTGCATATCTTGCTGAGATAGGCAATAGAGTAAAGACAAGCAAACTTGCCCTATGGGATGAGTTGTTCAATGTAATGCAGGAATATGAGCAGGATGTCAGAGAAGTGAACTTTGATAGGAAGACTTGGTTCAGCAGAATGTTTGGCACATCTACATTATTCTTTATGAATAATGCAGGAGAACACTGGATGCAGAATAGAACTTCTTTAGCATTAGCAGATGCTTATAAGATGAAAGCTCCTAATGGTAAGATTGTTAGTCTATGGGATGCCATGGAGGTAGTACCTATTGATAAAAATAATAAGAAACTAGGGGCTAAACTTCAATTAAAGCAGGGTTATAAAAAAGCTGATGGTTCTGATTTCACACAAGATGATATTATTAAATTTAGTCGAAGAAGTGCTGCGATTAATCAGAGAATGCACGGTATTTATAATAAAGCTGATAGATCTGCAGTGCAGAGATTGGCTATTGGTAGAATGGGTATGATGTTTAGGAAGTGGATAAAACCATCTTTGAATAGAAGATTCAAATCAGCTTCATATAACTATGACTTAGATGCTTGGACTGAAGGTTATTATAGAACGAGTGGTAGATTTCTATTGCAGCTTGCAAGAGATTTAAGAGAGACTCAATTTAATATTGCCGCTAGGTGGAATGAACTTACTTCTACTGAAAAAGCTAATATAAAAAGAGCCTTAACTGAAACAGGGCATTTCTTAGCAGTAATGGCTATTATAGGTCTCATTGAGTGGTCTGATGATAAGGATAGGCCATGGCTAGTCAGAATGACTGAATACCAGATGAGAAGATTATATACTGAATTAGGTGCTATGATACCTGGAAAATCTATGATTTCAGAAGGCTTAAAGATCATTAAATCTCCTGCTGCTGGTGTAAATACAATAGAAAATATACTGGATTTAACTAAATTACTCAATCCTTGGAACTATACAGATGAGATACAATCAGGCAGATATGAAGGACATAGCACAGCATATAAGTCATTCTTTGAATCTCCTGTAATTCCAATGAATAGAACTATATACAGGGGATTACATCCAGAAACAGGAATTCCATTCTTTAAACAATGAAGTGTCTACTAATGAAGCATATTGTAGATAAAAAAAAAGGAGGAACAATATTCCTCCTTTTTTTTTGCTTTCTCCCTAATAAAAAATTTCACCATAATGTTCAGATGGCTAGACATGCAATAGCTTGATCTCTCTCGGCTATAGAGATAGAGTCAAATTGCTCTTTAGTCCATCCCTTATTAAGTAACTGCATTTGAATATCTGAATCTAAAGAATCAAATAACAACTCAATTCCTGTAGATTTTCTAAGCCTATTCAATTCTCTTTCCTTATATTTATTAAACATCGGAATAGTTAACAGTTGAATTTTATGACCTACAGCATTATTGGCTCCTTTTCTAGTAATTCTATATAAAAATTCTTCTCTTATATTACTATCACGGAAGGCTCTCATGGCTGCATCTACGGTATAATAGGTTTTATAATTGAGTTTTCTCACCTCTTCATTAGCCTTCTTGAATTCATCATTCAATGTTTTTTCCAGCTCTTCTGGAGATACTATTCTATTCCTAGATTGATTAATTAAGGAAATATCAAGTTTATCTCCAGCATATTTGCCCTCATTTATCATCTGATAATAAGCAATAAGATGTGGCTGTATCCTATTCCAATTTGTTACCTTTACATATAGGTCCCTAAAGAAATTTTTTATCCTATTAAAAAGTCCTTCAGCTTGCCTAGTTTGCATATATTCTCTAAAGCCTTCTGCCATATCCTCCTCAAGATCCAACTCAGATTTATCTCCATACATTTCTCTAGCCTCAGCTAATAATCCTTGCCTTTCTGTTTGGTCCAGAAGGAGGTTGAAGACAACATGGAATGCTTCATGATAGACAGTTCCTTCTGCAGCTATATCAGATAGAGTAACTATACCATTGTTAAATTGCCCCCAAGCTAAAGTTCCTTGGCTACCAACTCTAATAAGGCCTTTTACTACTCTTATTCTGTTATCTTCTGATAATTGAGGAAGTACTTTTCTTACCCATGCAAGTTCCCTCTCTTGGTTCCAAATACCTCTTACTCCGTCATCTACTTCTCTTAATTTATGTCTGGTTCTTGAAGCCTTTCTATTATTTACAGTTTGTTCAGCTTGAGCTGTTTTAGCTGCTCCAGACTCAGTAGAGGTGGATAATATATTAGCAGGAGTCTCAGGTTTAGGTACTTCAACTGCAGGAGCAGATGAAGGATCGAATATAAGAGTTTTCTCATTTGATATATCTAGCACTCTCTGAGGATTACCATTAAGTATCTTCCTGATAGTATCCTTAGCTTGCTGTTCAGTAAGAGTCATTGGGTCATTCTTAATAAGAGTAATTGAATTACCATTAGGAAATATCGCCATATATGAATTACTTGCAACATGAGCTTCTTCACCCTGTCTACCAAATCCCTTAGTTATATTAGGTATCTTAGCCATATACACATCAACACCATTCACTTTACCAATAGGAGTTAAGTAGCTCTTATGCAACTTACTATCTCTTACGAAATAGCCTACTTTGCTATCCTCAAGACTATATTCAGGAAGTACATTATTAATAGGATCTTGTGTTTCAAGAGCACTATTAAAGACTGGTACTGTTGAATTAGTAGAAGTAGGCTCACTTGCTTTTACAGCACCTACTAATGGCACATTAACACTAGGATTATAAGTAATTATTATACCCTTCTCCTTTGTTACTCCCTCAACAATATCCTTATTATAGCTAGTAACAAATGGTAAAATAGCAAGTGTTGTAACAGGAGCATGATACTGAGACTCAAATAGATTTTTGTATGCAGATAATTGTAGAGTATAATAGTCTCTAGTACTTATTCTTTGAGTGGCTGATGGATTAATAAAATAATTTACTTTGTTACCATACCTATCTGTAAAATCATAGAAGCTATATCTACTTGTTTTCACATCATATATTCTAAAGTTTCCATCTGCATCAACTGAAAGAATATCAACTTCTCCTGCAACTCTTGTTCCATCAGCATACTTTTGAAATAGTACAATATTATTAGTTAAAAATCTCTCACCTCTTGATTCAATATTAGATCTAATTTCTGTAAGTGAAGAAATTAAGTCTGCAAAGGCTTTCTCATTCATATTATCAGGTCTTATAGGGGTATCATTCGATGTAAAGAAGTTCCTGATTACACTATCTACGGCAGTGCCAGCATTTAGAGCTCTCTGTGACTTAGTTTCAGACATACTATCCCTTATAATGTTTACAATAGTATCTCTATTTCTTACATCAATCTTCCCACTAAAAGCACTTAAATCAACTTTCCAGTGATTACCTAAATACTTCAAATAGTTATTATACTGAGTAACATTATCTGATAATTGAGATAATTTTACTCTTATATCTTTGAGAGAATCAGACTGTTTCTTTGACTCAACCCAATTACTTCCTAATCTATTATGTACTCTTTCATATGCATGATACTGGCCATCTTCCTCAAGTATATAGTAGAATTCACTATCAGTTCTTGCCTTATCTACTTTCTTTTGGTTCTCAGCTATTTGTGCTATGACTTTCTTACTATCTCCTACAGTTCTTTCTCTTCCAGCAATCTTATCTTTAACCTTCTGAGCATTTTCACCTGTTAAATATTTTTGAGTTCCTCTATCTAATACCTGACCACTTGGTAATAGAATTCTGTTATTCCATATCAAAGAGCCATTGGTAGCATCACCAAAGTTAGCATTTGCCCAAGCTAAGTCACTGATTAATTGAGCATTTTCAGGATATATTCTCTGATTATTACTATCGTATATAATACCAGTAGTTAAGTCTACTCCATAAGTAACACCATCAATAACCACCTTAGTACCTGTGATAACACCTTCAGTTCCACCTACAGGGGTTTCTATCTTCCTTGTAGTATCTGGAGATATGGATGCAGGACTTATAGCTTGATGTAGGTTACCCTCTATATCAAAGTAATCAGTAGTAAACCAACTACTTATTACCCTTGCATCTGAGATATTTGATGTAAGTACATTAGAATTGATAAGCATATTATTGTACCCACCTTTATTCAACATACCTAGATTCACTTGAAGAAGTAAATTGAAGTCAAGAAGAATTTCCCTTATTTCCTTCGAGATATCATCAATATTTTTTAAAGCAGGTCCTGTCTGTATCTCCTTATCTCCTATAATAGAATATAGAGTATTTTGGTCCCATTTTTCAGTCAAGAATACTGTTTTTACAGTCTCCTTCCTTATCCTTTTACCATCTTTCTCTTCATATATCTCATTACCTTGAGCATCTCTTTGTACTTTAGTAAATCTAATACCATTACCTGCATCTGATGTAAACCAATCAATATGCAAATCTCCAGTGTAAAGGTTAGTTGAAAGAGACTTTACTGCATTATTTAAGTCATCTTCACTCAATGAATTAGCAAGTGCTTCAATAGACTCCTGTATATTTTTATACATCTGTGCGCTTTGTATTTCAATATCATCAGGATTGAATTCAGTTTTATTGAAGTGCTTCACTCTTAAAGCAGCAGGTGAATATTTACCAGCAGCATTAGGAATAAGTAGATACATTCTACCCTCTTTTTGAGCCATATCTACTGGTTTGATAATAAGACTATCATCTATTTTACCATTAGTAGAAAGAGTACCATTCTTGATTATACCAAAGATAGGTTCTCTACCTTCCCCTAATACATTAGGTATATTAGCCAAGCTTCTTTCCTCAGTACTATAAGGTATTCTACCTACCATTATTTGTGATACTCTTGTGGTAGGAGTAGCAATGAATTTCTTAGTTTTATCACCTCTTTGTGCAAATTCAGCTTTTATCTTCTCTTCAAGACCAGCAAGACCTTCATATCTACTTACTGAATAGTCAGATTCGTCAAGACTACCTACAATCTGATTGTTTCTTCTATCTACAATGAAAATTGTATGGTCATTGAATTCAGGGTCAATCATAAATCCAAGCTCATCACCTACCTTTAGATTACTCTCATTCACATAAGTAAATGCACCATTATCTTTTAGATAGTTATATAACTCATCAAAATTTACCCCATGCTCCCTTTCAGCAGCTACTATATTGAATGGTCTAAAATCTCCCTCCTTGCTTGCTTGAATATGCAGTTCAGGTATTGAAGGTCTATAATAAGGCCTTTTACCCTTTTGTTTACTGTCAAGTGATTGTGGAGTCTCTATTCTGTCATTAGTTTCCTTATTCTCATCTCTTACTTGAGTTGAAGTTATATTACCTGCAGGAGGCTCATAAGTAGTAACAGGAAACCCTCCAGTATCAACTGAAGGAATAGTAGAGGTTTCACTATCTCCTGTAGTGTCTTTTGTAGGAGCTGAAGGATTTGGTTTACCTTTTTCCCTTAATGTTCTATAATCTTGTGAGAATCTATTTTTAAATCTATTTTCATTATTGACTTGATTCATTGCTCTGAGAAGAGCATATTGAGCCTCTTGAAATTTAATAGTATTCTCCTCAGGAGTTAAATTGTCATCATATAAAGCATACGAGTTATCAATATATATAGAGTTAGGATTTGCTATCTCTTCTAAATTAGAAGAGTTCTCAAATTGGTCTTGAAGAAGTTTAAGAGCATCCATTTTAATATCTGGACTTTCATTGAGAGAATTAATTACTCTTTGTACTTCTGTATTATATGAGTTTGTTTCTTCATAATTCTTAGATATCTCATTACCTTCATCCTCAAGAGATTTAAGTGTTTCTTCTTTTATAGCAATATCTTCTTCCTCATTAAGAGCCTGCCTAAACTCAGATAAATTAGTAGCTGAAAGTAACTTACTCTTTAGATTATCAGATTTTCTCTTAGATTCCTTCTTAGCAACCTCCTCAGTAGAGGATACTATGTCTTCTTGAAGTTTAGTAGGATTCTCAAGATACTCCTTTAGTTTAGTATTATAATTAGCAGTTGCATTTACTAACTTCACAATATCATCAATCTTTTCATTGAATACTTGTGCATCATCAGCAGCTACACCACTAAGAGGACTTTCTACTACTGACTTGATTCCCTCTACTAACTTAGGATCTTTTGATAAAAGATAAGTAAAGGTTTTATCATCAAGATTTCTTACAGTCTCAAGGATAGACATGTTCTTTCTTATCTGCCTTTCATTCTTATCAGCAGAATTATACAAATCAGTTAATCCTGCATGAGCTCTACCTTCCTCAGTCTTAACTGAATTATACATATTAGCAAGCTGAGACATACTTCCTAATATAGTACCTATAGTAGGTTTAATCTCACTTGAAAGTTGATTAGCCCTATCCTGCCAATTACCAATTTGAGCTTTTAGCCATGTTAATTCTTCAAGCTGTTCATCATTTAACTGTTGTCCTGTTCTTACATCAATATCATCTTTAATCTTAGTATAGCTTGTGATAGTATTAAGCATCTCATCTTTTGTTTGAGTCAGCTTATCTATCATTTCCTGCTTTCCTTCTGGAGTACTATACATGGGATTACCATTTCTGTCAATAAATGGACCAACTTTAACTTCTTTACCACTTTCATCAGTTATAGTGGAAGTAGTATTTTCAACTATAGATGCAAGGTTTTCATCAGAGGTATCATAGGCGGCATTAACTAGAGTAGTTAAATCCTCAAGTTTTCCCGCATTATCAAACATCGCAATATCGGAAACTAACTGAGCATATTCAGCATTTTTGAACTCAAACTCATTATTCTCTTCTACAGCCTGGTTCATATCAGTTTGATATTTATTATGTCTAATGAGCCCTTGGTAATAATTCTTGAATTCAGGAGACTGAACTCTATTGTTCATATAATTAGCTATTTCAGTCTCTCTGTTTATCTTATCCATATACTCCCTAAATCCACCATAGATTCCTCCCTCAAGAGTAATAGGAGACTGTAATCTACCATCACTACTTCTCACTCCTCTGAATCTAGGCATGCCAAGAGCTCCAGTAAGAGTACCTATAAAAAATTCTTCCCAAGATGATCCATCATTCACTGTTTCATTAATTCCTTGAGCAAAGGATTTTATCCAACTTAATGTCTCTTGTTCAGCTTGCGGATCTATTTTAGCTTTATAGAAATTGTTTACATCATCTTCATAATAATTACCAGATATTCTACTTGCTGCTCCTTGTGAAATCTCTTCAAGACCTTCAGAGAGGGCTCCCATAGTAGATTTAGCTACCCCTCTACCTATAGTTCTTTTAGTAGTATATTCTCCAGCTTCTCCAACTATGTTAGTTGCCTTTCTTGCTGTCTTAAATCCATTAGCATACATCTTACCGAACTGGATAATATTAGAAGCTGTAAGTACTGGTAGGTTCATCAATAGATCCATATTACCCATCTTCAATCTATCTTCAGTTAATCTACTGATAGACGATGAATGAGCCTCTTGTAGAGCTAGACCTAATTCACTTATATTCCCAGTTAAAGTAATAGTACCATCTTCTCCTCTCACATAAGATTGACCTATAGCATCTAATCTACTAGTATAATCATCATCGATCTGTGCTTTCTGTAAATTAAACCAATCAGTTGAATTATTTAATGCTTCTATTCTACCTTCATTAACAGCAGATGCTACAGCTCCTACTCCAGATGTTACAAGCTTTGGAGCTTTTGAGCTCTTTGTTATAGCACCTATTATTTGAGGTAGCCCAGTTGATTTCAAGGTCTTAGAGATGAGATTACCTCCATAAAAAGCTCCTACTGTAAATCCTAGGTTTTTTATAAACTTGTCCCCTATAAAGTTGGCAGTAAATATATTATCATACCAAGGGCCTTCTTGCTCTTCTCTGGTGTAGTAATTGGGAAGGGCTTCTTCAGCCCACTCATTAACTGACTGTAATGCTTTATCAAAGGGATTATCCCATAGTCCTGACCATCTTCCTTCCTCTATAGCTGTTTTAGCACCAAACAATAATCCAAGAGTACCACTTAAGAATGTAGTACCTGCTAGAACTGCACCTTTAGCTAAACCATTTGATATTTGAGAATACCAGGGTTGTAACTCTCCCCTGGTATTTTCTAAATCTTGTAATTGAGTAAGAGAAGTTATACCTCTATCGAAATAAGAATCTCCTACTCCTACCTCTCCAACCTCTTGAATTATAGGTTCTGGAGATGCAGCCTTTCTCATTTTATATTCTGGTATACTCCTACTATATCCAAGTTCATCTAGATATCTATTTATCCCTTCAGTGGTATTTAAACCTTTTAATCCAGAAATTCCCCTTTTAGAAGGATCATTTATTCCATTTGCCATTATGATTAATTTTAATTTCTATAATAAGAAGCTGCTTCCTCTTCTTTTGCTGACATAGTATTTCCTTGTGTCTTTGCTATAGAATTAAAGTAACTATCTAAATCTTCCATTAATCTAATAGATATAGCAGTAGCAGCTTCTACATCATTATTCTCTATACTCTCATTAATTAAATCTATAAGGTATTGATATCTATTATAGATTCTCCCTCCAACATTTATAGATTCTCCAGCTATTACTTCTGGGTCAAGAAGGAATGATTTAGTCTTATATGTGTTACCATCTTGAATGCTTCCTCTAAGCACCACACCCAATGAAGGATCAAACTCAATCTGTGCATCTTTATTAATATAACCAATTACGTCTTCTAACTTAGAAGGTTTACTTTTTACTTTTCCATCCTCTATTTCAAATGCTCCAGTGTCATCATTTGCTCTTTGACTTCTGGATCTGATATTCTCTGCTAGTATTCTAGACCCTAAATCAAAGTTCGTGTTTGTAAGAGCATAGCCTGTACTTCTTATAGCACTCTTTCTTATTCTAGATTCTAATTCTTCTGCTGCTTTAATTAACCCTTCTGTAGAATTATTTCCGTTATCTCCTATATTAAAGTTGACGTTTATACCATATTTTTTACTTATATCGGAAAGTCTCTTCATATAAGATTGTGTTACAACATCTCCTGGAGCAATATTAATATCAGCACTACCTGGCTCTCCTCTACCTTTTACACCAGGGTAATAGGTCTTTTGAACATCAAGAGCTTTTGATGGATTACTTGCTAACTCTCTTAGAAATTCAGCATCACTCTTCATTTGAGTAGTATTCCTTATTTGTTCATTAGTTCTAGTTATAGGTATGGCTCTCCATGGTACTCTAGGAACTGTTGCTGAAGAAGAGCTTCCAGCAGCTTGTCTAGCAGTTAGTCTTGCTCCATAATTCTCTATAGGTGTTACTCTTTCCTCTCCAATAGCATCCCATAATCCCATTCCTGCATACTGGTAAGCTCTATCTAATGTATCCATATCTCCCCAAGAAGGAATAGGAGAAGCATTTACAGCTGCATCCATTATAGCTCTTAATGCTTTATTACTTCTTTTGTCATTAGGATGTTCTATTGCATATAGAACATCATCAGAAGATACATTATATTTAGTCAGGAAGGTGTTAGTATAAGCATCGATAGGTTTACCTTTCTTATATTCTTTTAACTCCTTAGCTAAATTTCTGGCCATTTGAGAAGTTTGAGATGCTAGAGTCTGTCCTGAATAAGCAGTGTAACTTAAGTTAGGATTTCTTACATAATCATCTAGATTAGTAAAGGCTGCTTCTCTATCAAACATCAAAGTGTTATCCTTTAACTTAGCTTGTTTCTGAGCTTCTATATCTCTTACTTTAGCTGCATATCCTTGTTCTATAGGTACTATCTGCTGACTATATCTAGTTCTCATATTATTCAAACCTTGTCTGGAAGCAGGAGTAAGACCAGAAGTAGCTAATTGATCAGCTTGATATTTTAAATCATCTGCATAGGTCTTATACATATTATATGTGTATGGAGAATCCTGTTCATTAGCTATATTTTCCCATACATTGGCCTTAGTAGATAATTCATTATATTGATCTTCTACAGCTTGATGAGCAGCTTCAGCAAGTTGTATAGGTTGTATTAATTCAGCATAAGAAAAGGGTTTGAATTTACTACCGGTTATTACATATCTTGCCATATTACTTCTTCTTTTTAATAGTTAAATAACCACCTTTAGATCTGGTCTTATATCCTATATTTCCAGTTCTGCCAGTATATCCATATCTAAGTCCTGGATTACTATTAATCAAATTAAATATAGTCTCCTCTCTTCCAATATCCCCTAAAGAGTCTAGGAAGTTATTTAAGTTAGCAGATCTAGCAGCAGACACAGCAGAATCAATTTGATCTCTGAGTTGGGCTTGAGTAATAGCTGATTTAAGCCTTAGTTCATCGTTCTGTTTATTTATTTGACCTACTCTCAGACCCATTTCAGAATTAAATTGATTAGTTCCTCTATTAAAGGCTTCAACTCTTTCTCTTTGAGCTAAGTTATATTCCTCAGCCTGTCTAGCTAAATCACCTAGTCTCCCTTGTGTATTATAATCGGAGGCTACTATCCCTGCTATTTTAGTTGCTCTATTTCCACCAGATAATCCCTCTATTGCTCTTCTTGTAGCAGAAGCTTGAGAATTAAGTTTATTTATATAGAAATTCCTATCGAAAGGTCTATATGTAAGATAATTTCCTACAGGCTTATAACTCACAGTCTGTAGATTATCTATTACATCTTGAATTAAATCTATATTAGAATAGTCATATTTATTTGTTGAGCCAATAAGGTCTGTCAAAGCATTTATTCCAGCCCCTACAGCTGGAGCATATCTCATATATGGCAATACTCCTCCTCCAGCATATTTATTTGAAGTTCTCTTTTTCATCTTACTATTTCTTACCTCTTCTTGAGACATTGCTAATCTAGCCATATTAACATCTAGCCCAGCTTTACTAATAGGGTCATTAGGTCTTTCTTCACTTTCTTTTTGAATAGATTTAGCTACATCAGCAAAGGTTTTTCCTTTAAATTTATACCTTTTCTTGAGATTCTTAGGAGCTTTCATTCTATTACTAAATACGTAGTCATTAAATATTACTTCTCCTTCCTCAACTAGATTAGGTATTCCCTGTTCATCTACACCCATCTGTACACCTTCTAATGGGTTCTCCTCATGAGTTCCCCCATTACCTACAATGGTGACACCATTATCAAATACCCCTCCATGAGTGTTTATAGGACCGCCATAAGCTCTATTAATTACCATACTATCAGGACTCCATTTATAATTCAGCATTTGGTTTCTCATCTGCATTCTTCTAGTACTACCTGATTCAGTTTCATGCCTAGCTCTTTCCAAATCTCCTTCACTTAGAGCGTCTATTAGTAGTGGCCAGTTTTCTGGCATATTCCCAGATTTGGGTTTTAAATTATATGCTATATCTTGAATGACTAATCTAGGACCAAGACTTAAAGTATCTATAACTCCTTTATATTTGCCATCTTGCATAGATTCTAAAGACTTTCTTATATTTTTAGCATCTCTACTAACCCTCTTCTCTAAAAGAGTATTTAAATAGTCTCTAGTATATCTTTTCTTTTTGTCTAATTTGTTAGCAGTAACTTCTAACCCAGGACCAAAGTTATAGTATGTATTGCCATCTTTATCTCTATCTGTATAAACCCTCCAGGTATTAGTATTTGGGTCATATCCTTTATTATTGGGGTTTTCCATAGTCCATACTACATTATTAATAAAACTATTAATAACCTCTTGGTCAGAAACTCCATTATTAGAGGTACTGTCAGGAATGTTATAAGTAGGGGTATAAATCCATTCAGGAGCAGGATAAATTAAAGGTGCTACGGTATTAAGATTACCTCCATCAGCATGTTTCCATTTAGCTGCATTTCTAGCAAAGTTGGCTTTCTTAACCATAGCTGGAGAGTAGTTTTCCTTATTTGCTAATACTTGAGAAGCAAAAGCTTGCACTGATTTACCATGCTTCTTTGCAGCAGCTGTAAAAGTTCCTCTCTTACTAGGTTTAATTCTTATAGACCCTCCTTTACTATATCTATTCCCAAAAGGAGACATAGGTGAGAATGACCTCGTATTTACAGGACCTCCGTAAGCCGAATAATTAGATAATATGTTCATATCATTAAGTTCATCTATAGATTTGGCAGCATTAACAAATGCTCCTTGTACATGTCTATTTGCTGCTTCTATTTTATTATTTAATTCTCTAGTTTTTCTTCTAGCTTTAGAGTCCCCAGTTAACCAACCAGCTATAGAACTTCCAAGGCCCACAATTCCACCAGCAATAGCCCCTACAGGACCTCCGATAGAAGCCCCTCCCATTGCTCCAGAACCTATTGAAGACAGAACATTTAATCCTCTTTGAGCAGTATTTCCTCCTCTAACATCTGAATAGGTTACAAAATCAAGAGGATTATAATTCCCCCATTCATCAAGCAGTGACTCATTAGATTGAGCTCCAACTTTATAATTTAGGGCTGAATCTATTTGACTCTCTACATCTGAAGTATCTTCAATTTTAGAATTTTGTAGAGAGGTCCCAATCACACCACTGATTCCACCAGCAATAGATCCAATATCATCTAACCAACTTAAGTTATCAATAGATGCTGAAGTAGGTATAGTAATTGGTTTCTGCTCATTTAAATTAAAAGATGGAATATTGAGTGAATAAGGCTTTTGCTTTATATATCCAATCTGGTATCTTTCATTCATATAATAGCATTTTATTTGCAAATATAAATTAAACTTATATTCTATGCAAGGTTTATACAAAAAAAGTAACAATGAATAAAATAATTCTTTACTCATTGTTACTTTAAATATAATTAATATAGATATTTAACTATTAGATCATGAAGTATGATCCTGTTAGTATTCTCTATATCTCTAGAAAGTTTAAGATATATCCAAGGATTCCTAATCCTATCTCTATGATTAAAACAATCTCTTGGGATGTTAGCTCTCCATATTCTAAATCTTTCTTTCAAAGAGGAAGGCCTTGATAATGCGTCAGATAATTTAATCATACCTTTTTGGTACTCATTCCATACCTTTAATGTGTCGAAGGTAGAATTAATTAGCTCCTCAGATTTCCATGAATCTGATCTGAACTCAATATTAGTAAAAGTTTTATCTAAGGTAGGATTATCATTAGCTATAACAGTAATATAAAATGGCTGATATTTATCAAAATACATATTATATTCTCCTTCATTATGAAGCCATAATTTATAGGCATCCTCTTTATATGAAGGTCTTATAAAGATTCCTCTATCTTTTATATTAGAGAAAAACGGAGTATTTTCATAGCTATAAAAGGAAGAGAATTGACCTAGAGGTTCTGAGAATGCCAAACATTCCTCTTTAGAGATAAAAAATACATCTCCATTTACTTTGTCATAGTATGTTACAAAACCTTCAAAGTCTATTGGATTCCATATATTCACATCTGTGGATCTACTATTTATCCAGGAGTGGAAACCTAACTTATCAGATAAATTAGCTATTTCTCCACTAAATAAGAATATACCTTTTGATATATCATCTATAAAATAAATTCCATTAGGAGTTTCTCTTATGGACCATTTATTCGTACATCCTATTTTATCTGATAAATATCTCTTTCCATCTACTTTTCCTGAATTTGCTAACTCTATAGGAATACCATCTGTAGAGGATAATGGAGTCCTTGAATTATATAATATATTACTTATTCCTCTGTCTTGAAAAGCTATAAGCTCATTATTAAATCTTCTTAAGGCTCTTATTTTTCCTTTATCTCCATCCAAGTCTAGAACAGAAGCTAAAGTTATATTAGTCCAGGAATCAGTTAGTTCTCCATTAGTTTTAGTCTTTGTCCAAGTTATAGAATTAGGAAATTCTCTAACTTCAGTTGAAGAGTCAGTCATTCTATAGATGAAGTAATTATTATCTTGAGAATATACTTTATTTATCTTGTTAAAATTATTTATATTGATATTTAGAAGGTTTTTAGTTCCTCTATTATCATCGTACCTTCCATCTAAATTTATTCTAGTTTCACACATAAAGGATAAAATATCAATTACACTGTTTTGTGACTCAGAATCGAATGGGTAGGTTTTTAAACAATCATACCTTTGATAATAAGTATCTCCCCAATTCCAATATACATAAAATCCCTCATTTGCAGACAAATTTCGTAAGGATGTATCTTCTCCAGCTATAAGCCATTCATTAGCCAACATAGCATCCTTAGTCATTCCTCCAAATAGAGTGGTTTCATCTATACGGTCTCTTATTATATCACATAGATACATAACTCCTCCTCCAGCGGATGTATTATAACCAGGACTGAAATAATCTCCTATATCATCTGGTATTTCTATACTTCTATAATTAAATATAGTATTTCCTGAACTTATATTTGTCCAGAAGGGAGGACTAGTTTGAGTTTCACCATAAGGAAGATTTATAATGTTACCATTTTCAGATTTAATTTGTGGAAGTATCCATTGAGTATAATTCGTTTGATTATTGCTATCAGTATAGATATCCCCCAAATTTATAACCAGGTGTTTAGGAGATTTATACTTCATACTAACAGCCCCAGTCAACTCAGTGTTCATTACAGGAACACTACCTCCAGAACCTGGATTAGTATATTCAGGTTTCCTTGCGTAACCTCTATATATCCCTCTTGGTATGCCTTGATCACTAGATGATCCAGTTACAATTACCGGATAATTATAGTTTCCTGTTTCTCCCTTTACCGGAGATATTATAGAGTCTATATTACCATAATATGTTTTATCCCCCACATATATAGCAGATACCTCATTAGAATCCCATATAGACATATCAGGAAAATCTTTACTACTCTGTATCAGCACCGGAGTATCTAGATAATAAGTATTATAGGAGAATCTCAGCATCGCTTCAGTTTTGGATTTTAACTTAGCAGATCCTCCTCCATTATCATTATTAAGAGATCCATTTCTATGCCATAAGTATGTAAGATATCCCCAGGAGTAATTTCCTTCCCTAGCTACTACCTTATCTCCTTTAACAGCATAATCCATCCACAAAACATCAGCTCCAATACTATACCATGCTTGTGCTATATCCCATTTAGAATCTAAAGAAATTTCCTGTCCTTCGATATACCTTCCATATCCAGTTGAGCTTCCTCCAGTATATGTATAAGTTAAAGTGGGGGAAGAAGTGGACAAAGTTCTGGTAACATATTTTGAACTTATAGGAACAATCCCTACTACTCTTATCCTATAGTTATATAGATTATCCATTGTAAATTCGTCCCCCAATTCAATATCTGGAGAATGAAAAGTGAAAATTGAATGATCTACAAAGAACTCATTTCCGTAATTATTGATCCAATTAGAATGGTTAGAAGTTATAAATGGAGTAACAAAACTCAAACTATCGAGTCCTGCATTTTGTATTTCACACTCTCTATAGTTCACTGGAGGTAAATGCATACAGTGCCTAAACTCAGCCCTATAACCATGGCTGTTAAAAGTGGTAGTACCCATATTACCCTGTTCTCCTATTCCAAATGGTCTAAATATCCAAGAGGACTGAGCATAAGGAGCATTATTGTATCTGTCAGAAGCTCTAAATACAGTAGGGCACACTATTCCTTGAGCTATGATAGTTCTTTCTGAAAATTTGGGATAAACCACCAGAGGTCTAGCACTAATATATCTATGTTCCTTTAGATATTTAGTTAGGATGTTATTGTTATCAAATATACCGCAAAAGCATCCAACATTCTGTTTATCAGTACCACTTCCAGTACTTATTTCTCTTCCGCCAGTTGGTTTAATATTATTTACTATATCCGTTATAAATATAGGATTAGTCCAATTACCTACTTTATCTTGGAACTGTATTCCAAGTCTATAAGTTTCCCCATATTTAAATATTCTCTCTGTTGGATTAGGTAAAGTGTTTTTATAGCTATAAAACCCTTTCTGGAGTGGAAGCCTATCTAAAACTCTCTCTGTGCCAAATACTACATCAGCCTTTGTATTATTTTCTACCCACAAATGATCATTACTAACCTTAATGTCTCCAAGGAATAATGTACCGTCCTTATGTGATATAGTACCAAATACAGCTTCTACTCCTCCAACATATAAGAGCTTTGTAGGATCTTCAATGTCTCCATAATTCCCAGAATCTGTATAAGTTAAACTACCGCCAGTAGATGTTCCTATACTTAAGTCTATAACTCTTTTAACTTCTGGAGTTGCATTTATAGATGACCTAAAAATACTATATATTCTTACATAATTCCAAGAAGTATCTGGATTATAAATATTTATCCTAAAGGAATTGTTAGATAACTCTTCCGGAGAACCTCCTTTACCTCCAGAAGAAGTAAAATACAGAGGAGATGTATAAACTATATTGCTTTCTTGTAAATATTTGCTAACATATGTTATACAATATTGTATTACTCCACTAGAGAATTGTCCTCCGCCATCTATTGTATCTATAGTAACACTATCAGGAGATATTACCTCTTTCACGAAATTGAAGGAGTTATCCTTCCATTCTGTTTCAGAGGCTATGTTTATAACCCTAGGTTGATTTAGGCCATCTACCCAATATACCTTCTTGGAATTCTCATTTTCATATAATGAGATAGTTTCTATAGGATACTTTGGATTAAACTTCAAATCACCAGAGAATAAGATTTTTCCTCTTATATTTAATCCATCTAACCATATCTTGTATATTTTATCTTTAAAATCTTCAGAATCAATATCTTTAATGTTCCTCTCAGTAGCTGTCAAATCATTTATAGTACTAGACGAAGCATCTATATCTTTTATCTTCTGGATAATTATCTGCCCAGACGAGAATATTACTAATTCGTCATTAAGAAGAGACTGCCCAATTGGAATACCTTTTATAGAATTTCCTATCCCATAAATATAGGGGGATATATTTCCCTTCTCATTAGATATACTTAGCAGAGTATTATCATCCGTAGACATTATTCTAATATTCTTATTTTCATAAGAATATTGAGAGTTAAATGCAGAAACACTTAAATCTCTCTGCATTCCCCTAACTTTAAAAATAGATTGACCCTGCCGCATATTAATATAGTTTTAGTCTTTCCTTACTTCCATTGTTTTTAAAGCCAGTTATATGCTCTCCATCCCTTATAATAAGAGTTCTCCAGGAGTTAAAGAAGGATTCAGCTTTATCAATAGATAATCTATTGAACTCAGATTCACAATCTCCTACAGCCCAAGCATACTCTTGTTGTACATTTTGCAATACAGCTGGACTTATCTCCCCCAAATCAAATAATACAGTAAACTGCTTTTTCTTAATATAGAGTTCAAGTGCTCTAGTAAAGCTACTATTATCTGGAATAAGAGGGTATCCATCTTCATCAGTAGCTATAGCTTCATAGGATATCTCTATATCTCCGTCTTCAATAGATGTATATATAATATTGCCCTGTATTTTATAGGTTAAATCGTTTACACCTCTTTTATAATCATGCTTACATTCACTCATATGGAATGAGTCTGTAGAATATCTGAAGGCTGCTCCTCCAACTTTCCTTATTTGAATAACTTGATAATAGTCACAAGGAAGAATAGCCCTATATTCTTTCACTTTAATTATTTCTGTTTTTTCTTCAAATATACTAGGTGTTCCAACAATCCTCATGAAATCTATACAATAGTCAACTGCTGTCTCTAATGTTATATCTTGCATAAGAGGATGCCTAAGTATCTTATCTAAAATTAATTTTATACTTGAATATTGTTCAGCCATATCTAAATAATTTATATCATAAAACTATCTACTATTCCCTCCTTTATATTTTGCTTTAATTCTTTCTTTATATTTCTATTTAGATGAAAAGTATAGAAAGATTTATTAGTAAAATTAGCTACATTTCTATTATAGTAGATTTTAAATATTTCTTTTTCTTCCACTTTAATAAGTGTTTTATTCTTATAGGATTCCTCATCTTCATACCATAATTTAAGAGTTCTATCCCAGTCGATAGGGAGATTAGTCTTGATTTTATTTCCTTCTAAAACAATATTAGCTTTATATTTTCTTATTTCTAATTTTCCCAATCTACATGGTAACGTAACATCATCACCTTTTGATAATAAATCAGCCAGTAATTTATTTACTTTTCTAATAATAGAAAAATACTGAGATTCTGTAAGTATATATTTAGGTTCTTTTGGTTTAGTCTTCCTGTAAAATTTATATCCGTCATAAACTCCATATGAGTTTTTTATTTTATGATGTCTACTTCCTTTTACTTTATTAACTAGACCTCTAAACTCTTCATAGCTTATTACCTCTTCTGGATTAGCCATAGTATTATTCTAATTGTTTTTGAAAATTACTCTTTGTATTCCTAGCTATAAAAGAAGCCATATCAGATAAATCGTCCTTAGCATTGTTATCAGGATCAGCTGGTCTGTAAGAAGCTCCCAAGAGCTCTTTAACTGTCAGCTCTACAAGAGGGGAAATAAGGGAATCCTCTATAGGAAATTCTCTATCTAATATATCGCATGGGATTTTACCTTCTTCATCAGGGCACTGGAGGTCAGAGGCTCTGATGGAATTAAAGAATATCCCAGTAAGTCTTACATGCTCAAGGTATAGATGTTGCGGATTACAAGACTTAAAATATAAATAGTTGTCAGGACCGATGGAACAATAAATAATGTTCTTTAGAAATTTGTTATACCCTACATATCTCATCCTATCTCTACTAACATAAGCTATGTCACCTTGGTAATAATCAACTGGATAAACCTTAGGTGTCCCAATTTGCATAAGAAATGGTATCTTATCTTTGCTTCTAAGATAGATTCCTCCCTCACAAGGTTCACCGGATATAGCAGGAACCTGAATTAAATCTAAGCATATAGTCTGATAATTACTGGAAGGCATTCGTTTCTTAACACTTGAATATCTTTGCTTAAGTAGAAAGGCCCTATATTTATCAAGAAGAATCATAACATGGTCTTCAGTGAATGTAGAATCATCAGAATGTAGTTTAAGTTCATCCAAAACTAAATAAGTCAACTCTCTAAATGTACTCATATTTGTATATAATAAAAAATCCTTATTGCAAAGATAAGTAAAATTTATTCTTGCAACAAGGATATTATCATTTTTCTAGTATAAATATTATATTAATTATTATAGAAATGGATTATATTTTACAGTTTCTGTAACATTTCTTATAAACTCTGGATATGGTAATAAACAATTCGATCCAAATAAGCAGGTTAAAGCTTCTCCAATAGCTCTATAATCTTCTTCAGTTATAGTTTTATTATAGCCTATCTCTAACATTTCTGTAATAAATAGCACTGCTATTAACCTATTTACTTTTCCATAGGATATGTATCCAAGTTTTGTCAAAGCATTAAAATAAGAAATCAATGAGTTCGACAAGTATTTATTTACAGCATCCATTACCAAATAAATTTTTTAATTCTTTATTCCTAAAGAATTTGTTCCAAAATTGTATAGCTTGAAGATAATTTCCTGCTTTGATAGATAGTTCAAAAGCTTTAAATCTTAAGATACAATCTATAAACACTTTCGGAGGGCAACAGCATGATGTTCCAATAGTTTTTACAGACGGCATGAAACTTTGGTATATTCTAAAAAAGTTACATACAGGACACATAATTATGTCATCTTTATCACTTCTGCAGTACACAAATAGTAAGTTATCAGATATATCCAAAGATTCCTTGGGAATCTCTAGTCTAAAAACTTTAGACTGATCAGAATTAATGCTTTGATATATAGGAGACGAACTAGGCATCCCTTCAGTATAAGTATCTTGATTATCTATCACCACTTGTTTAGGATAAATACCCTCAGTATCTGTGCATTGAACCTCTATTACCAATAATGTTCCTTCTGGATTAACATATAATTCATTAAATTTCATAGCACTCTATTATAAAGGTAATAAAAAAAAATAGGGAGACATTAGTCTCCCTTAATTATTTAATAGCCCTATGCAGAGACATCAAGTGCTGTAATCGTTAATCCAGTAGCAGTATTAATAGCTGTGATAATGGCATTAGTAAGTTTATTACTATTCTGATTATTATCTTCAACCTTAGGAACTACGATTGTAATATCCTTCTCTGATTTCTGAACAGCCTCATTAGAACCAACATAGGCATAGTGAATGTCGATAGTATTATATTTCAAATCGGGGTTCACCAAGTACTTGGTTCTGATAACGTTAGGGAATCCCACCATTCTATAAACATCTCCTCTCTCACCCATACAGAAGTATTCAAGATCTGCAATTTTATGTCCATCGGGAATACTATTAGTTGAAGCTTGTTTCTCTACCAAACCCCAAATTCTATCATCACCATTAACTATAATAGTATCTGGCATAAGAGTGAAATTTACAGGGACTTGAGGGAATGTACCAAGTATCCATTCTTGAGGAACCTCTTCTACTATCAAGCCACTGGTATCTCCACCAGTAAGAGCTACAGGAATAGTCTCTAATTGTACTGCTGTTCTATCTGTACCAGCTATAGAAATCATAGCTGCTATACCTGGATTAGCAGCAACCAAATCCTTCAAATCTTTGATAGTTCCCTTAGCAGCTGTCAAGGAAGCCCTGATAACGGTAAATCCATCTTCTTGTGTTACTCCGAAACCTGCATTTGTAGCAGCAACAGATTCTACAGCAAATTTAATAGAGTTCCCTATTACCCCATTTTCTACTGCAGTTACTGTAATACCAGTATTAGTAGTCATAGTAACTTTAGCTGCAGTTCCTTCCAAGCTAAAGTCCAACAACTGTTCTGTTTCTCTTGAGAAGTTCTTTTTCAGTGACTTGTAAAGCTCTTGATAAAAACTGTCTGCTGTCATTCCTGACACTGCATGGACCATGCCATATTTAAAGTATTGATCTTCCTCAGACATACCAATATAGTTTCTAAAGGCAATTCTAAGGATATAATCCTGACCAGCCACCGGAGATCCGCCATTCACAGTAGGATCTAAAGTTACCTTGTATTTAGCTAATTCATGAGCCAGATCATCAGCATCTGTTGCTTTAGCATACATGATATTTTTAATATCTATTAGGTCACTTCTTAGCATACCTCCAGCTCCCATGTATTCAAAATACAGGTGATTTTTTGCTGTGTCAGATTTTACTGCAATAGAGCCGACTGCGTCAGTTGAAATAACATTAGAGGGTTTTAATGCTTCTGCTACATAAAGTTGTCTTGCTTGATTTGTACTAAATGTCGCCATTTTAATATATATATTAAATTATACAATAGATTATTTATGCACCTGATGACCATATAGCCTTAGCAAGAGAAACTGCTCTATTAAGTATAGCCCTATGGATTACAGGATTTAGTTTACACTCTGTTACTTTTGTTTCATTATTTATACTTACCCCATAGCCTGTCAGATCCTCTAAGATGATAGGATCTGGTCTAGAAAGATACCTGACAGTGTAGGATTTTATATTGTATTTACTAACTAATTCTGCTTTAGTTCCAATAGTTAATCTCAAAACCCTTCTATCATTGGGACCTCTAAATGGGTTCCTCGATACATTATAAAAGTTGTCTTGAGATACTGGAACTACGATTACATCTTTATTGTTTGCACATCCTAGAGATTCATCACTTAAGTTAACAGATTCATAAGTTATAAACCATAGATCTTCCGGTAGTTGAAAGAATATAGAATTCTTATGAGCCTCA
>ENA-OPLO01000132-OPLO01000132.1-human-gut-metagenome-genome-assembly--contig:-NODE-132-length-24600-cov-2.840497_pt1 | contig 24600 bp, 20 predicted proteins | sample MGYA00241818_ERZ501721 | MGnify/ENA primary metagenome ERZ501721 (study PRJEB25962, sample SAMEA2042096) | human gut metagenome | biome: human gut; feature: human-associated habitat; material: faeces... | reverse complement strand
AAAATATTATATCCATTATATCAAATATGGACAGGCAGAAGGAAGAAATGGAACTCCTGAGGTATAGTTAATAGAAGGTAATTAATAGTATAATAAGAAGACGGTCAAATTGATATGCGACAATTTGACCGTCTTCTTTGAATTATATTGCGTAAGATTGACGAAGATAGTCGAAAGTGGTAAAATAATAATGATTAACTTTGTTATAGTGTATATTTAATTTTTGAAATATATTGATTACAGACTTGAAAGATTAATAATAACAATTGTAAATAGGGGGCGTTAAAATAAATGAAAGTAATATTACTGGCTGGAGGTTTTGGAACAAGAATAAGTGAAGAGAGTCAGTTTAAGCCAAAACCAATGATAGAGATAGGAGGAAAGCCAATTCTCTGGCATATTATGAAGGAATATGCTTATTATGGTTTTGATGAGTTTATTATATGTGCAGGATATAAGCAGTATGTAATTAAAGAATGGTTTGCGGATTATTTTCTTCATAACAGTGATATTACATTTGACTTCACAAAAGGCTCTAACGATATGATTATTCACGAGCAGCATTGTGAGCCATGGAAGGTTACAGTAGTTGATACAGGTCTTAATACAATGACTGGAGGACGAATCAAGCGTATCCAGAAATATGTAGGGGACGAGCCATTCCTTATGACATATGGAGACGGTGTCTGTGATGTAGACATGAACAAGCTTGTTGAGTTCCATAAGGAGCATGGCAAGATTGCTACTCTTACAGCCGTAATGCTTGAACAGCAGAAGGGTGTACTTGATATCGGTGGAGACAACGCTGTTAAGTCATTCAGAGAGAAGAGCCATACAGACGGTGCACCTATCAATGCAGGTTATATGGTGCTTAATCCTGAAATATTTGACTATATTGATGGTGATGACACTGTATTTGAGAGAGAACCACTAGAAAGACTTGCAAAGGAAGGTCAGTTAATGTCCTATATGCATAAGGGCTTCTGGCAGTGCATGGATACCAAGAGAGAGATGGATATGCTCGAGAAGTATCTTGCAACTGGAACAGCTCCTTGGAAGAAATGGGACTAAGCCGGGAGGATTAAGATGGATTTAAGTTTTTATAAAGGAAAGAAGGTTCTTGTTACAGGACATACAGGATTCAAAGGCTCATGGCTTTGCAGAATCCTTTTTAAAGCAGGAGCAGAAGTGACAGGTTATTCACTTGTTCCACCTACTGAGCCTAACCTTTTTTCAATGATAGATGTAGAGGATAAGATGAATTCTGTAATAGGTGATATAAGAGATCTTGAGCATCTTAAGAAGGTGTTTGAAGAGACACAGCCTGAGATAGTGCTTCATCTTGCAGCACAGCCTATCGTAAGGGAATCATACAAAGACCCTGTATATACTTATGAAACTAATGTTATGGGAACAGTTAATATCTGTGAATGTGTAAGACTTAACCCGTGTGTAAAATCATTTTTAAATGTAACAACAGACAAGGTTTACCATAATAATGAGTGGGCATGGGGATACAGAGAGAATGAGCCTCTTGACGGATATGACCCATACTCTAACAGCAAGTCATGTTCAGAGCTTGTAACACACAGCTATATCAATTCATTTTTCAATGATATGGAGGTTGCGGTTTCAACAGCAAGAGCCGGTAATGTTATAGGCGGAGGAGATTTCGCCAATGACAGAATCATTCCTGACTGTGTAAGAGCTGCAGTTAAGAAGGAAGATATAATTGTGCGTAATCCACATTCAACAAGACCATACCAGCATGTACTTGAACCGCTTGCAGCTTATCTTATGATTGCAAAGGAGCAGTACAGTGATAAGAAGTATGCAGGCTTCTATAATGTAGGACCAGATGAGAGCGACTGCATTACAACAGGGACACTTGTTAATACATTCTGTAACAAGTGGGGAGAAGGTCTTTCATGGATTAACCAATATGACGGAGGACCTCACGAAGCCAACTTCTTAAAGTTAGACTGTTCAAAGTTAAAGACAACATTTGGCTGGAAGCCCAGATGGAACTTTGATACAGCAATTGAGAAGAGTGTTGAATGGTCAAAGGTATATGCAGCAGGCGGAGATGTCGTTGCATGTATGGATAAAGAGATTGAAGAATTCTTTACTGAGTAGGGCAGAGTTAATAAAATAAGAAAGAGGATATGATATGTTTGACAATAAGAATGAATTAGAAGCAAGACAGGAGATTCTTGGTATTGTAGATGAATACTGCAAGAAGTACCATAACCAGAAGCAGTATAAGGAAGGTGACAGAATTTCTTATGCGAGCAGAGTATATGACAGCAAGGAAATGATGAATCTTGTTGATTCAGCACTTGAATTCTGGCTTACAGCAGGCCGTTATACAGATGAATTTGAGAAGAAGCTTGGAGAATATCTCGGAGTAAAGTATGTATCAGTAGTAAACTCTGGTTCATCTGCCAACCTTAATGCATTTATGGCACTTACATCACCACTTCTCGGAGACAGAAGAATCAAGAGAGGTGATGAGATTATCACAGTTGCAGCAGGTTTCCCTACAACAATAACACCGGCTATCCAGTATGGTGCAGTACCTGTATTTGTTGATGTTACTATTCCACAGTACAACATTGATGTTACAAAGCTTGAAGATGCACTTTCAGACAAAACTAAGGCTGTTATGATTGCACATACACTTGGTAATCCATTTGATCTTTCAGCAGTAAAGGCATTCTGTGACAAGCACAATCTCTGGCTTGTAGAAGATAACTGTGACGCACTTGGTTCTAAGTACACAATCAATGGAGAAGAAAAGTTCACAGGAACTATCGGAGATATTGGAACAAGCAGCTTCTACCCACCACATCATATGACAATGGGTGAAGGAGGAGCAGTATATACTAATAATGCACTTCTTAATAAGTGTATCCGTTCATTCAGAGACTGGGGACGTGACTGTGTATGCCCATCAGGAAAGGACAACCTCTGTGGACACAGATTTGACAAGCAGTACGGAGAGCTTCCATTAGGATATGACCACAAGTATGTATATTCACATTTTGGATATAATCTTAAAGCAACAGATATGCAGGCAGCGGTAGGCTGTGCACAGCTTGAGAAGTTCCCATCATTTGTTGAGAGAAGAAGACATAACTTTGACAGATTAAGAGCAGCACTTGCAGATATAGAGGATAAGGTAATTCTTCCTGTACCATGTGAGAACTCAAGACCAAGCTGGTTCGGATTCCTTATAACAGTAAAGGAAGGAATTGACAGAAAGGCAGTAGTTGAGTATGTAGAGAGCCACGGAGTACAGACAAGAAATCTTTTTGCAGGAAATCTTATAAAGCATCCATGCTTTGATGAGATGAGAGCAACAGGAGAAGGCTACAGAGTAGTAGGCGGACTTGATACAACAGACAGAATTATGAGAGATACATTCTGGGTAGGAGTATATCCAGGAATGACAGATGAGATGATTGATTATATGGCTAAGACTATTAAGGAAGCTGTTAATCAGTAATTAGTATTATTAGGAAATGCATTATTGATTTGAGATAAAGAATGGAATATTATTATGAATGTGTTTTATTTTAGTAGCGATTTATTTGCAAGTGTTGTAGCTGTATCTATGGTTTCTTTGTTAGAAAATAATAAAGAACAAGAAAAAATAACTTTTTATATTGTAGATGATGGCATATCTGATGAAAAAAAAATATTATTAAATAATATGGTAGTTCAATATGAAAGTGATAATATAAAAAGAGATGTTGTTTATTTAGAGGCTTTGGGACCAGAAATATTATTAAAATATCCATTTAAAGATAGATATCAGATAGGACATTCATATTTTAGAATGTGTATAGGAACTATTTTGCCAGAAAGTGTAGATAGAGTTTTGTGTCTGGATAGTGATACATTGATTTGTGGAAATTTATCAGAGCTATGGAATGTTGATATGAAAGGTAATATACTTGCGGGTGTATCTGATTGTATGAATATTATGAAGTATAAACATCAATTTCATATGAATAAAAATGATTTATATTGTAATGCTGGTATGTATTTAGTTGATTTAAAAAAATGGCGAGAGGAGAAAGTTGAAGACAAGATAATAAAAAGAATACATGAGCAAAATGGTAATGTTTTCTTTTTTGAACAGACTTTGATGAATTGGTCATGTTCGGGGAAAATATTACAGTTACCTCCTAAATATAATGCATATACATTGTTTTGGGCATTTACATATAAAAATTTGATTTGTTGGAGAAAACCAAATGCATTTTATTTAGAATCAGAAGTGGAAGAAGCTAAAGATAATCCAATAATAATCCATTTCACTAGAAATTTTTATATGTTAAGCAGACCATGGATTAAAGGGTGTGATCATCCTAAAACAAAAGAATATGTGAAATATAAATTGTTGACACCGTGGAAACAATTAGAAGAAGATAATAGAAGTAAAAAAAGCATAAGAAGATATAAATTATGGCATATAATACCACAAAGAATATTAGCAATAGGTGCAGGTGTGATTTATAATGAGGTCAGACCTAAATTATGGTGGAAAAATGAATAAAGAAATTAGAGTATTGGAAGTTAATATTAACGATATAGGTCAAGGAGGAGCATGGGCATTTATAAAGAATGCAATGAATGCAACTACTAAAGATATTAAATCAAATGTTGTTTTTGATTTCTTTACGTTAGAGCCGTTTGAAAATTCAAGTAATATTTCTTTCGTAGAAGATAATGGCGGTAAAATTTTTGTAAAACATACATCAAATAAATTTTTAAGGCAAATAAAGACATATTTTGACCTTCGAAGTGTTTTAAAACAAAAACATTATGATATAGTGCATATTCATTCAGATGTTGCTTTTAAAATGTTTGTTGAGGGATGCGCGGCTAAAAGGGAGAAAGTACCACATATAATCATGCATTCACATTGTGCGGGGATAGACAGAGGACATAGAATTATAAAAGCAATAGCACATAATATATGTAAACCTTTTTTGGGATATATAGGAACAGAATTTTTTGCTTGTTCTAATAAAGCAGCGAGATGGATGTATAAGAAGAATATATGCAAAAAGGTAAGAGTAATAAATAATGCTGTTGATTGTGAAAGCTTTGCGTATAATCAAAGTATACGAAATGAATATAGAAAATTATTTGGTATAAAAGATAATGAAATATTGATAGGGCATGTTGGTCGTTTTATGTTCCAAAAAAATCATGAGTATTTAATTAATATTTTTAATGAATTTCATAGGAAAGTTCCTGAATCTAAATTAATGCTTATAGGAGAGGGAGAACTTGAGTCTGATGTAAAAAAGCAGACAAAAGAATTAGGGATAGACAATTGTGTTATTTTTGCTGGCATTAGAAAAGATGTTAATAAATGCATGCAAGCAATGGATTTATTTTTATTGCCGTCGAGGTTTGAAGGTCTTCCAGTTGTTGGAATTGAGGCGCAAGCAGCAGGTTTACCATGTTTGATGGCTGATACAATTACAAAAGAGACAGATTTGTTTGGATTGGTTTATTTCATGTCTTTAAATCAGGATACTGAGTTATGGGCAGAAAAAATGATAGAAGTACTAAATAAAGTAAAAAGACAAAATACATATCATAAGATGGTTGAGTCTGGATATGATATATCTTTAAATAAAGAAAGTCTTAAAGAAATATATGTTAATGTGATAAATAGATGAAATAAAGATTATATGTTGTTATATGACGTGTATTAGTGTATTTTAAGAAAGGAATAAAGATAATTAGATAAATAATTATATAAATAATATGAAAGTTTCTGTTTATACTAGAAGTGGAGAAAATAGTCCATCAAGTTATTATCGAATTTTACAATATGCTAATAAATGGAACTATAATACATCTAAGCATATTATTGTTAATCAAAAAATATATATGAAAAGAAATGCGAGTGTATATAAAAAAACAAAGATTTTTTGGAATTTTATATATTATGGTTTGGCTTATATTAAATTGTTTGCTTTCTTACTTTATGACATAATGATATTTAAACCAGAATGTGTAATAGTTTCTAGAGAGTTTTCACCTAAATTATTATTTAAAATCAATGAAAAATTATTAAAACATTTATTACATAATTGTAATAATGTTATATGGGATTTTGATGATGATATATTTATAAATAAAGAGATATCGCAAAAAGAATCGGATTTATTGATGAAACTCTCTGATACTATAATTGTTACACATGCAGGATTGAAAAGTAAGTTGCCAGTACAGCAACAAGAAAAAACCTATTTATTACCAACCACAGATGGTGATTTTTCTGATATAAAATTAGAAGAGGTAATTAATTTGAGAAAAATTACTTTAAAAGAAAGAATAAATTTAATATGGATTGCTACTCAATCAAGTATATCGAATCTTTTAGCAATAATTCCAGAGTTGGATTTAGCTGCTAAAGAATTAAAGAAGACTGATGGAAGAGAATTGATATTAAATGTAGTATGTAATTGTGAAGTTAAAAATAAAACCGACTATTTAGTTATTAAAAATATAACATGGAGTAGAGATATAATTAAAGATGTAATGTACAATTCGCATATTGGAATTATGCCTCTTGATGATAATGAATTTAATAGAGGAAAAGGTGGATTTAAAATAATTCAGTATATGTCAACAGGGATGCCAGTAATAGCATCTAGCGTAGGCTTTAATAATTCTATAATAAAAGAAAAATTTGGCGTTTTAGTATCTAGTAAAAATGAATGGAAAGATATATATAAACAGAATATTATTGATATAGATAAATATGAAGATTATTGCTACAATTCGTATAATGAGTATAGTGAGTTTTATTCTTTTGAAAAAAATCTGAAATTCTGGGAAGAAATTATAAGAGGAACATATGAAAGTTAAATTGAGTCTATTTAATGTGAAATTATTAATACATATAATTACTTTTTTGCTATGTGTAATTACATACGCAAATTCCAAATATGCAAATTTTTTCTATGCTTTTATTCTTTTTGAAACATTATTTCTTGTTATAACACAGAGAAATTTATCGGATATAAAAAAAGCTTTTAAAAATATAATTATAATATTACTGTTTTATTTAGTTTTTTTTATTGTATCAATATTATTTAATGAATTCAAAGTTAATAGTATTAAAGCAGGAATATCAATATTGTTGACTCCTGCAATTATATTTAATGCTGTGATTTTTTATAATGAATTAACTATGAAAGACGTTGTAAAAATAAGAAAAATTTATTTTGTATTTATACTAGCATCGGTTTTGTTTGGCATATTTGAATTTATTACAAAAAAGAATTTTTTAGTTCCATATTTTGACCATAACTATTTGACAAATACAGTTCCTTATAGAAGTGGTTCTTTTTTTAAACATCCAATAACATTTTCTATTGTATTAGGAGTGGCATTTTGTTTATTATTAGGTAGAAATCATACATTTATATTCAAATCATTAATTATTATAGCTTTATTAATGACTAGAACGAGATCTTCACTGATAGGATTAGCAGTAGTTCTGTTCTTTTGGCTTATAAAAAATATTGGATTTAATATAAAGAAAAGAACGCTTTTATTGGTTTTATTGATTGCTTTGTTTATTATATCTCCGTTGGGGCTAAATATTATATCAATGGTAGTGGAAAGATTTTCAGGTAGCATAGATAGTATTTCTGGTTCACAAAGATTAGGAACAATTAATTATGTAGTTAAAAGAGTTTTTAATTTTGGCTCTAATCCGTTGAGTGAATTTTTTAGGTGTTTATTTGGACATGGCGTTGATTCTGTCAGACAATTGATGCTACATACAAGAATTGTAATACCAGGGTTTGATACAACAGATAATTATTATGTTACGATGTTGTATAATTATGGATTATTTGGATTGACAGGAATGATTTTAAGTATAATATGGGTTGTGAAAAACTTCTTTAAGAGTAGAAGTATATTAGAAGAAAATTTATTTGCAGCTTTGATATTTTTTGCAATTGTTGGATTTTTTTGTGAGCTTTTGGAAGCAAAATTACATGTATACATTATTGCTCAATTATTAGGAATTATATTTATGCAAAATAATTACAATATAAATAAAGAGGATACACAATGGGAAAAGGCATAATTGTTATATTAATAGCAAATATATTAAATATGGTTTTTGGTTTAGCAACAGGTTTTATTTTACCTAAATATTTATCTGTTGAAACTTATGCAATTATAAAAACTTTTCAATTATATTTGTCATTTGTAGGTCTGTTCCATATGGGGTATGCTGATGGAATGTATTTAAGGTATGGTGGCAAAAATTTTAAAGATTTAAATAAAAAAAGCTTGAAAACCACTATCTTTACAATGAATATATTTCAGATGATTGTATCTATAGTAATGGTTATTGCATCTATTAAACTTAACAATTTATTACTTATATTGTTCTCTCTGGATATTTTTGGATATAATATGGTTGATTTTTATAAAAGAATGTATCAGGCTATTGGACAGTTCAAAAGTTATTCGAGAGTCATTAATATAGTTACTGCACTTAATTTTGTATCAAATATGATGTTGCTTTTAATAATTAAAAGTGATAATGCTTATTTGTATGTTTTAGGGTATGTTATTGTAGATTATTTTATGCTTTTTGTTTTAACGATAAAATTTAGTAAAATATTTAATTCTATTAAGATTTGCATATTTGAATTTAATGAGTTAATTTCTAACATAAAGGAAGGTATTCTTTTGCTGTTCGGAAATTTCTCTTCAATAATACTTACAAGTATGGACAGATGGTTTACTAAAATATTATTAACAACAATTGATTTTGCACAATATTCATTTGCTGTTAGTATAGAGAATTTTTTAAATATTGCAATTACTCCAGTAACAATAACATTTTACAATTATTTATGCAGAATACAATCAAAAACGAGGATTATTCAACTTAGAAATTACATTAATATTTTTTCTGCATGTTTAATGATGTCGTTTTTTCCTGTTAAATTTATACTCGAAATATATCTTGATAAGTATTATCAATCTTTGAATGTTATAACTTTTTTATTTGCATCTCAATTTTTCTACATAATTATAAAAAGTATTTATGTAAATTTGTATAAATCAAGACTTCAACAGAGAAGGTATTTTATTCAAGTTGTAATTGTTATTATAGTCGGATTTTTATTAAATGTATTACTTTATAAAATTACTCCATGTAAAGAAAGCTTTTCTGTAGGTACATTTATTTCTGCTATGATATGGTATCTAATTTGCATATTGGATGTTAAAGATATAAGACCTTTAGCAAAAGAATTGCTTTTTGTGATTTTTGAGGTATGTATTTTTATTGTGTCGGCATTTATTTTTAATTCAATTATTGGTTTTGTAGTATATATTATAACTACCCTTATAATGATTTTTATCTTTATGAGAGAGACGGCAATTATCATGTTGAATTTTATATTTGAATCTATAAAAAATAAAGGATGGAAAAGATAATTAAATGAAAAAAATTGCAATTATAACAAGACATGCAGTACCGAATTACGGATCTCTTTATCAAGCTTATGCCCTTCAAGAGGCTATAAAAAAAATAAATAATGAGCCGTTTATTGTTGATGCTGAATATTCATATTACTCAGCAGATAAAATATCAAAAGATGCTATGAAAACATCTAAATATAAAAAAATACCACTTATAAATGTGATTTCATATTTGATTAAGTATGTAAGATATTCAAAACCAATAAAGATTTTTAGAATTTATCAAAAAAAGTGGTTAAATTTATCTAGGAAATATACAGATAAGGAAGAATTTTATAAAAATTATCCGAAAGCTGATATTTATATGATAGGAAGTGATCAGGTTTGGAATATCATGCCAGATGGAAAAATTGAGTCAATGTATTTTTTAGATTTTGTTAAAGATAAGACAAAAAAAGTATCATATGCTGCTAGTTTTGGTTCTGAAAAAAAAATTAAGACAGAATTGGCTGATATTACAAATTATTTAAAAGATTTTGATAAAATAACTGTTCGAGAAAATGATGGGCTAAGAATTCTTAGAGAGAATGGAGTTTTAGGTGAACAAGTTCTTGATCCAACATTATTATTGAATATAAATGATTGGAATCTTGTAATGGAAAATATTAATTTGCCAAATGAATATATACTATTGTATCAAGTTAATCATAATAAAGATTTGTGTAAAAAGGCTGCTGCATTTGCAAAGAGAAAAGGAATGAAGCTGATTAGAGTTACAAATGATATGAGTGAGATTTTTTGGGGAGAGGGCTTTACATATCTTCCTACTCCAGCACAGTTCCTTTATATAATCAAAAATGCAAAATATGTCATAACTGATTCGTTTCATGGGACATGTTTTTGCATTAATTTTAATAAAAATTTTATTGATGTTCTACCAGAAAATCATTCTCAGAGAAATAGAAGTGTATTAGATTTTTTTGATTTAACAGATAGAATAATTTCAGATGATAAATTTGATTTTGTAGAACAAAGTATAGATTGGTCAAAGGTCAATAATATATTGATGGAACAAAGAAAAATAAGTATGATAGAATTAAAAAGTTTGTGCGAAATTTAATAGAGGAAATAAAGATGAGACTTGTGTGTGAAAAAGATATATGCACAGGATGCAATGCATGTGTTAATGTCTGCCATAAAAATGCAGTAACGATTGTTGATACATATAAAGAATTTAATGCATATATAGATGAAGACAAATGCATTAACTGTAATATGTGTATGAATGTTTGCCCTAATAGAGCAGATATAAATATGTTAAAACCACAGAAATGGCTTCAGGGTTGGACGGAAAATGAATTTAATAGAAAGATGTCAGCGTCTGGAGGAGTAGCTACAGCAATTGCTAGTTCATTTCTAAAATCAGGGGGAATGGTGTGCAGTTGTGTATATGAGAGAGGAGCATTTATTTATAAGATGATTTCAGACGAAATGATGCTTGATAATTTTAGGGGATCTAAATATGTAAAGAGTAATCCGGGAATGATTTATATAGATATAATGAATGCACTAAAAGAAAATAATAAAATTTTGTTTATTGGCTTACCATGTCATGTAGCTGCATTGAAAAAATATATGGAAGTAAGAAAACAAAATATTCAAAATTTATATACGATAGATTTGATATGTCATGGTTCACCTTCGCCTAATATTTTATTTAATTATTTGAAAAATAAAAAAATTGAAATAGGAAATATATATAATATAAATTTCAGACAAAAAAATTTGTTTGGATTGTCTGTAAATAATAGATATATAAAACAAAAGGGAACATATGATGGATATACGTTGGCTTTTTTAAGAGGACTTATATATACAAATAATTGTTATCAATGTAGATATGCTACAGATAAAAGAATATCTGATATTACATTAGGAGATTCTTGGGGAAGTGATTTGGCTGATATAGAAAAGAAAAAAGGAATATCTTTAATTCTATGTCAGACTTATAAAGGTGAAATGCTGCTTAGTGAGGCAGATATTGCTACTAAAGATGTTGAACAGGAAAAAGCAATAGAATCAAATGGTCAATTGAAAGCACCATTTAAAAAATCAAAGGAATATTATCGCTTTTGGAATAATTATAATAAAGACAATTTGGATTATTCTGTATTCTTGTGCTTTCCAGTTAAATGTATAAAACAAAGAATAAAAGCAATTTTATTAAAGGCACATTTAATTAAATAATATTAAATTTCAGTGAGCAATGTTAATCAACAAGACAACTAAATAGACAATTGTTTGAAAATGAAGAAGATGATTTTGGAGGACGATATGAATACGAAACGAGTGGACATATCAATACTAAGAATTATGGCAACTCTTGCTGTGATTTTTTTACATACGAATAATACAATATTAAATAATACACAAAATTACCAATTATCATCCGAAAACAAGTTTTTGATGAGTGTAAATATATCCATTATGAATTGGGCTGTACCTATGTTTCTGATAATAACAGGTGCATTATTATTAAATAAAGAAATTCAAATGAATTTAATGGTATCAAAATATATAAAACGAATCGTTATAGCATTATTTTTATTTGGTATACCATATGCTATTATGGAATTATATATGGATACAAGGCAACTATCTGCTGATATGATTATAAAATCTATAGTTAAAGTAGTTGAAGGAAATAGTTGGGGACATCTGTGGTATTTATATGCGTTGATAGGTATTTATATTATATTACCATTTATAAAGATAGTGTTGAATAATACAGATAAAAATACACATAAAATAATATTGATTATTTTATTTTTATTTAATTTTTGCAAAGGATTTATTGAGAAAATAATTGGCATTTCTATTGCATTTAATATTCCAATAATGACATATACAGTTTTTTATGTTATTACTGGATATTATTTAGTGAATAATAAATTTAAAATTGAAAAGAATAAAAAAATATTGGGGGGGGATATTGATTGCTGAAATAATAACGATAGTGATAATGAATTTAATGCTTAAGGATGCATTGAGCTATTTAAGCTACGATTCTCCAATAATTGCTTTTTTGGCAGTTACATTATTTTTAATTCTTAAAGATTTTAAGTTTAATGAATATAATTGGCTTTGGGAAATAGATAGATTGTGTTTTTGTGTGTATTTAATACATCCAGTGTTTATAAATTTTATGTATAAATTTATTAAAATTACACCATTGAATATAAAAATCATTCCTATAGGAATAGTAATGTTCTTTTTGATTTTTGTTATTGTTTCATTTATGTCAAGTTGGATATTAAATAAAATTCCAATTTTACGGAAAAATGTGTTATAAAGATTAAACAAAATATAGGCTGGCTTACGGAATTAGTTTGAATAATCTATGCCTGAATGAAATATATTTCCAGTTTAAGTGACTGAGATTATATTTTTCTCTGAGCCATTATTTTGGTTACGATGAACCAATTGTTATATATAATATAGTAATGTAATATAATTGTTAGGTATCTCTATTATATGATAAGGATTGGCGGCTATTATGACCCAATACCATAAAATTATAAGATTATCAACTTTTGGATTTAGTAATTGGAACATAGCATTGTGAGTTACATTTTTAAAAAAATCGTAAGTGCGAAATAACCAACAATAGTGTTATCATTTAAATTTATGTGTGAAATTAGGATGGTTGGTATTATGTTCTAAATTTTGAGTAGGGTTGAAAATGTTGTAGCATATTACTTTAAACTATTATTAGATATTAAGATGGAATTCAATGGATATTTGATAATTATAAATAATTATGCTGACAGAAGAATTATTGCAGTAATGTTTAATATGCTGAAATAGATATGTTAAACAAAGTTGTCTAAAGTAGAAAAAATTTATCTGTTTTCAGGATATGCAGATATGAGATTAAGTATAAATTGGCTGATTACTAGAGACCATTTAAACTTGATTCCTATAACAATTTCGTATTCCTAACTTGTGAGACACGGAGCAACAGATTAAAGGTAATACATTTTGATATAGATTGATTTATACTTTATTATATGAGACTTGATTTAGGAAGATTTTGATGATTGCATGAAAAGGATAAAGTAAAAATCTTACCCAGCATGAGTTCAGATGACCTATGTAAGGAATTATGATAAGTCGGTATAAATCAATAAATCACTCATCAAAGTGAAAAATACATAGTATTATATGCTGTAATTATTTCAAAATGTTGTCTTTTCTATAGAGATTTTGCCATTTAGTTTAGTATGGCATTTATCCGGATATATTTTCATAAAAGAGTGAGGTAAGCATTATATTGATTCTCTTTAATTCATTATGAATATACTCATAATTAGGAAGTTTAAAAATATCTTTCGTTGTAAGTTTATAGGAAAAGTATCTTATTAAGCTCATAATTATTAATACATTTGCTACATTCTTACTTATTTTTTTCATTTCTCATAACTGTGCCTATAGAATTGTGTGACATATGCTTAGTACTGGCAATATTGTTTTGAGATATGACGCTTGTGATCAGTTCGTAAACGCCCCATCCCAAGTACCTTGACTTTCAAAATATGAATTTACAAATATGAATTTTTTGTGAATGAAGCTTGAACAATTTGTGCAAAAATGGTAATATTGATTTAGATTTTGAATTTTGATTATTCATAATTCACAATTGTATGCATATTTGGGATAAGGAGAGGAAAATGTCATGCAAAGAATCAGAAAAGTTTTTGCAAAAGTTGTTGCTGGATTATTAGTCGTAAGTAATCTTGCAATAGTAGCACCAAGTATGACTTATGCAGCATCTGCATCAAGTTTTACTACTTATGGTGGATGGAATGAAATGATGTATGCAACTATCAAAGGTGTTAAGGATGCCGATGTTACTGCAGTATCATATTCAGGTCCAGTTAGTGGTTCTCTTACAGGAGAGGACTTTGAGTATCTTGTTAGAGATACAGCCGACGGAGCAAGAGTTGATGTAATGGGATTAAAGCCAGGTACATATACTCTTAAGGTTACTACTAAGACAGGTACATATACCCAGTCAGGAATTGAGGTTAATGCACAGGATAGATCGGGATATGCGCATTACAATTATACTGATGGTGTAGGTGCTTATAATGATGATGGTACATTAAAGGATAACGCAATTGTTCTTTATGTAACAGATGAAAACAAGAATACAGTTACACTTTCTTATGGTGGAGTAACAGTTTCAGGCATTGGTAATATTCTTAACTCAGTCGGTAAGGCATGTGGTGAAGCAGGTCATGAGACAGAGTGTAAGAAGGTATCGAAAGGAAAGACATATTACGGCAAGGGTAATACTAATCAGGGTATTCTCCAGTTACTTGCTGAGAATAATATACCATTAGTAATTCGTATGGTCGGAGCAGTATCAGAGTCTGGTCTTTATAAGACAGGAACATGGGCAGCAGCTAATGCAGGACTTATTGATGGCCTTACAGATTATGATTCTAATGATTATGGCGGAAGTGTTGGCGACAACGGTCATATGGCACGTATGAAGTCAGCAAAGGATGTAACAATTGAAGGTGTTGGTACAGATGCAGCTATGGATGGATGGGGAATTCATTTTATGTCTGAGACATCAACAACAGCAGCTGGATTAGGAAAGAGCTTTGAGGTTCGTAATCTTACATTTATGAATCAGCCAGAAGATGCTATTGGTATGGAAGGTGTTCAGGAAGGCTCTGTTATAACAGCTCCAGTTGAAAGATGCTGGATCCACAACAATGAGTTTTACAGCCCTTCTATAACAGGACCTGCAGAATCAGATAAAGCTGAAGGTGATGGATCATGTGATTTCAAGCGTGGTGAATATTTAACAGTTTCATATAACTACTTTGAAGGATGTCATAAGACTAACCTTGTTGGTTCATCAGATACATCGTTACAGTATAATCTTACATATCATCATAATATCTGGAAGGGATGTAAAGCAAGACAGCCTCTTGGACGCCAGGCTAATATGCATTTCTACAATAACCAGTTTATAGGAACAACAGATTATGCAATGAATACAAGAGCCAATGCTTACATATATTCAGAGTACAATTTGTTTTTTATGACAAAGAATCCTATGGATGTAAGATCAGGAGCAATTAAAAGCTATAATGATTCATTTTCGTCTTGTATTGGAGCAATGACAGGAACAGTTGTTACAGATAAGTCAACTAAGGTTACATCTGGCAACAAGTATGAGAATTTTGATACAGATGCAGCACTTTCATATATTCCTAGTGGAACTTATCAGTTACAGACAAGTGTTACAGATGCAGCCAAGGTTCTTAAGGCATACAATGGCTGCATGCCAGAGACAGTTAAGAAAACAGAGAATGTTACTGCTTCAGAGTGTTCATTGTTATCATATTGTGCACCTGGTGTAACACCAATTAATATATCTGATTATCCATATACAGCAGAGCCAGGAAAGCTTAGCAAGACTGTATATGCATTCACGGTAGGTGGAACAGTAGATGTTACTGTATCATTTGCATCAGAAGATTTAACTACAACAGGTTGTCTTGTTAATGAGACTGGTGAGTGCTTCCAGGTAGGAAGTGGTACTGTTACAGGTCTTCCGGCTGGAACGTATATGGTTATGCCATATAATGTTCAGTCAGGTGGTAATGGAGTTAATCCGGCAGCAGGTACATTTAAGGATATGACTATTAATTTAATTACAATTAATGCGGCTGATCCTAATGCACATTATCATCATTATGTATCAGAGGTAACTAAGCAGGCTACATGTGCAGAAGAAGGCGTTATTACATATACATGTATAGCAACTAATGGAACTTGTGATAAGAAGACATACACAGAGGTGATTCCAAAGACAGCTCATACATATGGCGAATGGAAAGTAGTTAAAGAAGCAACAGAGACGGAAGAAGGACTTAAGAGTCATTCTTGTACAGTATGCGGGGCTGAAGAAACAGCATCTATTCCAAAGAAGGGTTCAACAGGTGGAACAGAGACACCAGAAGTACCAACAGGAGATTCTAAGGTACATAATTTTACAACATCAGATGCAAATAGTTCATTCTTTGTGATTTCTGGTAATCTTGCATCAAACAAGGGAACAGTAACGTATAATGGACTTACACTTACACAGTGCCTTAAGATGGAGTCATCAACAAGCATTAAGTTCACAGCGCCATCTGCTGGAAAGCTTACACTTGTATTTGGAGAAAGTGGTAAGAATGTAAAGATTAACGGAAAAAAGAACGCATCAGATTCTAATTGCATAGTAACAGTTGATGTTGCAGCTGGAAGTGTAGAGATAACAAAGGGAGATACAATGAATCTTTTCTATATGATATATACACCATCTGGAACATCAGAGACAACACATACACATAAGTATGAGTCAAAGATAACAAAGCAGGCAACATGTACAGAGGCAGGAGTGCTTACATATACATGTACATCTACAACAGGAACATGTGACAAGAAGACATACACAGAAACAATCCCAGCAAAGGGACACAGCTTCAGTACAGAGTGGACAGTAGATGTTGAAGCAACAGAGACAACACCAGGAAGCAAGAGCCACCATTGTACAGTATGTGATGCGAAGACAGATGTAACAGAGATACCTGTAACAGGACCAAAGTATGATGCTTCATATTATGCACCAGTGTTTGATGCAGAATATTACCTTGAAAATAATATTGAGCTTAAGTGGGCATATGGAAATGATGCAGAGAAAGCACTTAATCATTTTGTAAAGTACGGAATGAAAGAAGGTCGTCAGGCAAAGGCAGATTTTGATGTAAATGCATATAGAGCAAGATATGTGGATTTACAGCAGGTATATGGAGATAATCTTGTAAAATATTATATCCATTATATCAAATATGGACAGGCAGAAGGAAGAAATGGAGCACCTGAAAAGACATATACAGTAATCTTCAAGAAAAATGGAGAAGTTGTAAAGACAGAGACAGTAAAGGAAGGCGAGTCAGCAACAGCTCCATCAGATATTGAGGCAGAGAGTAACTTCAAGTGCTGGGATAAGGATTTTACAAATGTAACATCAGATATGGAAGTAAATGCAGTATATGAAGAACCTGCATATGATGCATCATACTATGCACCGGTATTTGATGCAAAGTATTATCTTGAAAATAATATTGAACTTAAGTGGGCATATGGAGATGATGAAGAGAAGGCATTTAATCATTTTGTAAAGTATGGAATGAAAGAAGGCCGTCAGGCAAAGGCAGATTTTGATGTAAATGCATATAGAGCAAGATATGTGGATTTACAGCAGGTATATGGAGATAATCTTGTAAAATATTATATCCATTATATCAAATATGGACAGGCAGAAGGAAGAAATGGAGCTCCTGAGAAATAATATAAAAAGATAATAAATAAGAAGACACAGTCAGATTAAAGCAATTTAATCGGGCTGTGTTTTTTGTTGTTAGGGCAAGACCATGTTTTACACGTAGAGTTTTTCGGAACACGAAAAACTCTACGCGTAAAACAAATAAACCACCTGCTATGCAGGTGATTGAAAATGCTTAAGCTTACAGTAAAAAACCTCCTGTGATAAAATTATGATGGTTCGCCAACCACATAAACACAGGAGGTATCCAAATGGATGCAAATAGTTTATCACATACAAAGTGGAATTGTAAGTATCATATTGTATTTGCACCGAAATTTAGAAGAAAAGTAGCATATGGAGAATTAAATATGGAAATAGACATTTTTGGCGTCGAGGATATTATGTAGATACAGTAGGAAAGGATGTAAAGAAAATCCAAGAGTATATACAGAATCAATTAAAAGAAGATCTTGAGTATGATCAAATGAATTTAAAGGAGTGCATTGACCACATTACGGGAGAGCTGGTAAAAAGTAGCGAATAAGAAGAGCCCAGGGGACTCTGACAAGTAAATGATGTTGCGGCTGGCAAACCATTTCGATGAGTCTTTAGACTCCAGAGCTGGTAATGAGCCCTTATAGGGCTAGAACAAACCACCGGTTAAGCCGTTGGTTCTGATTGTTCTTTGGGAGATTTTATGGCTAAGGTATTGAAGATTTATGATGAACAAATAGCACTTTTGAATTGAAACTAATATTAAAAATCTATGAAACTCTAATAAATTAATAACTAATTTAATATTTGATATTCAATGTCAGATAAGAAGTCGGGTTTCAGATTCATGCATATCTCATTATTTAAAGGCACATGAATATATTCCATTATGGGGCTTAATATTATATTAACATTAGGAACAATCAGCAATTTTTATAAAGTTATGAATCAAAAAGAAAAACAGGAGACATCAAAAATATTTAAAATACAAGATAATGAACTTGAAAATATTTTGATGAAATATATATTGCAAAGTAAACACAAAGGAGTCATATACGTCTAAACAAAAAGATAAAAAGATAGTTTTTTCGGAAGAAATAGATAGCAGCATTAATGGTATTGCATTGGGAACAGCATTTGCTATGCTATCTATATTTGTTGTTTATTTTAAGATATTTAATACTACAATATAGCAGAAAAATTTATAGCAGTTATTCTTTTGGGATTGGGAATAGCTGGAACTTTAACTGAAATAGGGCGGATAAAGAAGGCAGATATGAAAGGGCTGGATGATTTAATTGTAGGGTTATTATTAACAGTTGTTTCTGTTGTTGTTATTTTAAAGTTTCGAAATGTAGCATTAAATATTGGTTTATTTATAGTACTGTTACTAGGTTCGTATGGAATGATTAGAGGAATATTAGAAATTCTCTATTCATTAAAGCTTCAAAGAAGAAAGAGTAATAATGTTAAAATAGAAATTATGAAGATTGTTGTAGCTGTAACTGAATTCATTTCATTAATAGTTGTGATTTTACAACTTGTAAAGGAATTAGTATAGATAAACAAGTTAATCTGTATTTACAATTTGTCAAGAATTTATTATGAAGATGCTGAATATATAAATACTGATGATATTGTTTTGTTAGAGAGGTTCTATTTTAAATAAATTATTATTTTGAGTACATGTAATTAGGAAAATGATGAATTTTTATATTGAAAATAAAAACACAAAATACGTTGATAAATAAAAAAAACAATGATATATTATATTTGTATGAGAAATAAAAACGAGTAATGTGTTTATAAATTTGGAGGTAGACATGAAACTTCTTCGTATTACAGCGGAAGGATTGCCGTTATTTAAAGAAAAACTGGACTTATCATTTTACGCACAGCAGAGAGTGTCTGAAGAGCAAAAGAATATTCTATATCCATTATTTTCAAATATTTATGTAAATTCTGCAACAGGCTTTATTGGCATTAATGCGTCTGGAAAGACCTCTGTCTTAAAGGTTATTTCACTTGCATTGGAAATACTCAATAATGAGCCAATTAATCATATTGAATCTCGAGATATATTGGGAAACTCAAGCCAGATTAAATTAAATATGTTTTTTTATTCAAGTAATACAAAAGAAGTATGCCGATTGGAAACAATAATTATTGCTCAGAAGAATAAATCAGAAGGAATAAGGTATAGCATCGGTTCAGAGTCATTGTGGACAAAATCTGCGGATGAGGTTATTACCCGTAAGGCAATGCTTAATTTTGAAGGAAGAGAGCCTATAATGGTTAGAAGCAGCCAGGAGGATTTTTTATCAGATGATGTAAGTATTATGATTGCGAGGAATAAAAAGACTAAGGATAATATGCGTATTGTTAATCTTCTGAAATACACAAATGAAAACGTTTTGCGGATTTCTGAAGATATTCCAGTTGAAGTTATCACTTTTTTGGATCCGACAATTGAAAAATTACACTTTGATGAAAATGACAATAAGATATTAATTCATTTGCAATTCAGAGGCAAAGAGGAAATTCTTTTAAATAATCCGGCAGAGCTTAACGATTATCTTTCATCAGGCACTGTGAAAGGAATGATTATTTTTACATTGGCAAAAGAAGTACTACAGAGCGGTGGTTATATTGTAGTGGATGAAGTAGAAAATCATTTTAATAAAGAAATTGTAACAACATTGCTGCGTTTTTTTATGGATAGCAAGCTGAATAGAAATGGTGGAACTCTTATTTTCTCTACACATTATCCTGAATTATTGGATGAATACGAGCGCAATGATGGTATATTTATTACCAGAAATAGAAATGGCATTACAGTAGAGAATCTTTCAAACATACTGAAAAGAAATGATATCAAGAAGAGTGATGCATACCAGAGTGGATTTCTTGAGGGAACAACTCCGACATATGAGGCTTATATGCAGTTAAAGAAGAGTATTGCCTCAACACTTGGGTAGGAGGTGCTGATGGAATTAGCAAATTATAAGGCATGTATTTGTGAGGGTTCAGCCGAAAATGCTATTATTGATATACTTCTGGATTATGATCTTATGATTTTCAAAAGAGAAGAGATGATTGAAGAAGAAGTACTTCGTTGTCGCGAGGGCAAGAAGTTTGAACAAAAATATTTGAGAAAAGGTTTCAAGGATAAAATTTCTGTAATTAGAATTCTTGATTCAAGACACGAAAATTTTAAACTTAGCAAGGCATATGCTGACAAAGTGGATGTTATTAATGTAGTAACTGCTCCAGAAATAGAGATGTTGATTATTTTTAATGAGGACAAATATAAAGAATTCAAGAAATCTGCGAAAAAACCCAGCAGTTTTTGCAAAGAAGATTTAAAGATGGCAGAAGTAAAGTCATATGATTTTGTGAAGAATTACTTCAGAGATCCAATGGTTCTTGTAACTGCTATAAGAAAGTATCATGAAATGTCGAGAGTACCTAGGGGAGAATACACATTATTGGACTTGTTAAGATAGGTGTATGTGGATAAAAAGGAGAACCCATGAAGGAATACGATAAATATCTAAAGTTATTAAAGGAGAAATATCCCACAAAACAGTCAGTTTACCGCGAACTTATTAACCTGAATGCAATTATGAATCTGCCAAAGGGAACAGAACATTTTATGAGTGACCTTCATGGGGAATATGATGCATTTTACCATATAATTAATAATTGTTCGGGAGTAATTAGGGAGAAGGTAGCGATGCTGTATGGAGATGAACTTACTGTATATGAGCAGCAGGAGCTGTGCACTCTGATATATTATCCGAGAGAGAAGCTTTCTATACTTATGGATGAGAATAAGGTGAATGATGAATGGTACAGAAATGTACTTAACCAGCTGATTCAGATTGCAAAGCTTCTGTCTTCTAAGTACACAAGATCCAAGGTGCGAAAAGCAATGCCTGTGGATTTTGCATATATCATTGATGAACTTATTCATGCGCAGAAGGATGAAGATGACAACAGGAGTGTGTACCACAGACAGATTATGGAAACAATTCTGAGCCTTCATAATGGCGATGAATTTCTTGTTGCTCTTACTGATCTGATTAAAAGACTGGCTGTGGACCATCTTCATATACTTGGGGACATATATGACAGAGGAGCACATGCAGATAAGATATTAGATCTTCTGATGGAACATCACAGCGTTGATATCCAGTGGGGAAATCATGACATATTGTGGATGGGAGCTTTTTGTGGCAATCCGGTGTGTATGGCACTTGTGGTCAGGAATAATATTAAGTACAAAACTATGTCAATTCTTGAGAATGGTTATGGAATAAGCCTAAGATTTCTTCTACAGTTCGCAGTTAATACATATTCAGATAAAAATGTTGATGACGCAGTCTATAAAGCTATTTCTGTGATTTTATTCAAGCTTGAAGGGCAGCTTATTAAGAGACACCCGGAATACAGAATGGAAGGAAGACTTCTGTTGGATAAGATGAATCTGGATAAAGGAACAGTAAGAATAGGGGATAAGGATTATTTTCTTAATACTAATGAATTTCCAACTGTTGACATGAATAATCCATATGAGCTTACTATGGAAGAAATGTTTCTGATGGGGAGATTCAGGGCAGATTTCATTAACAGTATGGCGCTTGAGAGGCATATCAATTTTCTATATGACAAAGGCAGCATTTATAAGATTCATAATGGAAATCTTCTATTTCATGGTTGTGTGCCACTTGATGAACAAGGGGTGTTTGATGGAATTGTTGTGGATTGCAAGTCGTATTCAGGTCGTGAGTATCTTGATTATTGCGAGTCAATGGTAAGGCAGGCAAGAACCGGTGATTCAGATGCAGTTGATTTTATGTGGTTTCTGTGGAGTAATATATTATCACCAGTGACTGGAAGGTGTATCAAAACATTTGAACGAACGTTCCTCGACAAGGATAGAAATGCTGACTATAAGAAGGCAATCGAAGAGGATAAGAATCCATACTATGTTCAGTATGAAAATGAAAGAATCTGTAAAATGATTTTAAGGGAGTTTAATCTTTATAATGAGAATGCACACATTATTAATGGACATACTCCTGTCAGGACAAAAGAGGGGCAGCACCCTGTAAGGGCTGGTGGAAAACTTATTGTTATAGATGGCGGTTTCTGCGAAGGATATCATGCTGCCACAGGAATAGCTGGTTATACACTTATTTATAATTCGCATGGAATGAAGATTAAAGAACATCATCCGTTTATGAGTATTAATATGGCAATTAATAGTAATAGGGACATTGAGTCTGAATCACAGGTTGTTTATGTGGAAAAGCAGCGGGTGTTTGTAAAGGATACTGATAACGGAAAGCAGATTGCGGAGGAGATTAATGATTTAATGAATCTGCTGAAGGTGTATAATTCATAAAATATGTGTAAATATGTAAGATATATAATGATTTCCACTTGATTTCTATCCCTAATAGAATGTAAAATTAAATGATAATCAGATTATTATTACAAGGAGTTGCAGCATGGAAATTTATGAAATGATTGATCTGCAGGATTGTCCAAGATGTTTTGGACCTTCTATATTAGAAGAGGAAAATCACTCTTATTATGTGATGTGTATGGATTGCGGCTGCCAGTCAGCATCATTTAGTTTCGAAAATGATGAAGACAGGCTTGATGCAGCTAAAAGAACAGCAGAATTGTGGAATAGCGGCAAGGTAATATTCACAGGCCGTTCGGAATAGATATTGGAGGGAGATTTTAATTTATGAAGAGCAAAGAAGAACTTTTTAATATGCCGATAGTTGAACTGAGAGAATATATGAATTCTCTTTCTAATCCGGAAATACAGGAAGTGGCAAAGATATTTGAGGAAGATGATATAGAAAGAGATCCGCTTGAACTTCTTACGGCGTCTAAGCTTTTTGATTATATGAAATATGCAAATGGTTCGGTGAATATTGAGTTTTAGTTGTTTAAGATTTTGAAATGATTTTTCATACGTTGTATGAGAATAAATATTAATCAGGAGGATTATTAATGAAAATAGCAGTAACATACGAGAATGGTCAGATTTTTCAGCATTTCGGACATTCTGAGAGCTTTAAGATTTATGAGGCAGAAGGAAAGAATATTGTCCGTGCAGAGGTAATTGGCACTGATGGAGCTGGTCATAGCGCATTGGCAGCTGTTCTTAAGGATAAAGGTGTAGATGTTCTTATATGTGGCGGAATTGGTAACGGTGCAGTCACAGCACTTTCAGAAGCTGGAATTGATGTATATTCAGGAGCAGATGGAGAAGCAGATGCAGCAGTTGAGGCATATCTTAATGGCGATTTAACATCAGCAGGAGTTAATTGCGACCATCATCACGATCATGAAGAAGGTCATGGCTGCGGACACTGTGGAAGCCATGAAGATGAAGAGTCAGGTTGCGGACATTGTGGAAGTGATGAAGGTGAATCAGACTGTGGTAGTGGTTGTGGCGGCTGCGGCGGTGGCTGTGGTACATTTACACCATCATTTGAAGGACCTAATGTGGGAAAGAAGGTAAAGGTTCATTATAAAGGAACTCTTAATGATGGAACACAGTTTGATTCCTCTTATGACAGAGGAGAGCCATTGGAATTTGTATGTGGTGCAGGAATGATGATCAAAGGATTTGATGCAGCAGTTGCCAACATGGAAGTCGGACAGACGCTGGATGTTCATCTGATGCCGGAGGAAGC